>JAAUYH010117358.1_pt1 | contig 18368 bp, 4 predicted proteins | sample 7278061 | NCBI WGS metagenome assembly JAAUYH01 (sample SAMN14350203, study PRJNA611818) | marine sediment metagenome | isolation source: surface marine sediment (0.6m) | place: French Polynesia: Moorea | collected 2018-08 | reverse complement strand
ATTTATGCAGCTCATGCCTTGAAGCTTCAACTTATAAACACTCACATTATCCTTTAATCGAACAAAATTAGTCATTACCTCGATAGCGTTATCAGGCTGAAACATCGTTTGCTGGCATAGTCGAGTCACTGGCCTTTTTGCAGCGAAACTTCTTAGTTCGGCTTGATTTTGTCTTTCGAAAGCATTGAAACAGAATTTATAGCTGAGAAGATGGAACGCGGCGACTTTAAGCTTCTGACACGGTAGTTAGACAGCAGAGGTTTTGGGAAGCGTATCCTGACCAGAATCAGTGATGCGGATACTATTCGGTAATTTTGTCGAAATATCTATCTCGCACATTTATATCTTTATTCTTTTGTACCGAGACTAATCTTGCAATCAGAGTTCGTCCCGGATGATCACATCGTCTTGTTTCAACAAAGACATGTGCAATACATCCATATCCTCCTGGCTGATCGTACCGACATCTAAAGTTTGTAGGCTGTTGCTTTCTATTGCAGAAATACTTTATTGGATAGGCGCACGTAAATGCCCCCGTTACATTTTTAAGAACAAATTTACTTATTCAGCAATTCAGGTTTTCGTGGAATATCTGTTATCAATCAGCTTGAAATAGACAGAGCAGATATTAAAAATCGCAGGGAACACATTCCGATAAATCCGATACGGAATAGAATCCTATTATGTTTAAACGTCTTGCAATATCCAGAATCTTCTGGTAGTACTGTACAAGTAACTTCATCCTACGTTTCAAACAATAAAGATATTTAGCAGATGAATTATTCCAAGCTTTTGTTGGAAAGGAGGGTTATGCGTCGTAACTACCCATTTAAGTGTTTGATCTTGTGATTCGAGTCTCTATTCAATACGGCTACTCATCTAGTCACATATCGGCATCAAATTCCAACGAACTGATTGAATTCTCTAAAGCAATTTCAACCTGAAAATTTGAATAATAATACTAAACACTATTATTTTCCACGGCGGAATTAGAACCGGGCGGCAACTTAAAAAGTTGAGGAGATTTCCTTATTTTCGGTTTATACGAATGCTCTTTCATTTTTGCTACCAAGCTGTAAATATTATTTAGTGCTGCACTATGCGGCAGAACCGTGTTTGCTAGCCACTTCTTATCATCATTGTTATTTCAAATACTTGCTTCCAATTTATTGAGCACTCGTGAATCAAGCCACTGATTTTTATCTCGGAATTCTCTTCATGATTGCACATACGTAGACAAAATTCAATTGCATTCGCAGAGCTCTAGAAAGGTTCATTCTCGAATTCCCTACCCTCTCCATTGTCGTTTCATTTGAGTGAAGAATAGATTCAACTGAAACTCTTCGGAAACTCAAACTTGCACTGTAGTGGCTTGCAGTAGCCTTGGCTTCGTTATCTCTAAGAAATCATTGCACTAGAATTCAAATGTAACAAACAAGTGAATTCAAGAGGTGTGAGATCGAGAAGAAGTAATAATGAAGATAACAATGACATCAACAATAATGAGTTAGAATACTGCACTTGCATCTCACGCCTTGCTCACTCGATATTATGCAGAATCAATTGTGGCTACTTCAAGCCACATAGTGGCAGCAATTATCTCTTTTATTGATTTAAACAGAAAATTTTAAAAGGTGGTGGTTGCAAATTTCGATCTGACCTAGAATTTGATGTCAAAAGTTGGTTAAACTCTTCGAAAGAGTAAGCTAACTTCTATGACCGTACTTCTGAAGAATCTCAAGATATGAGGGTAACAGCCGTTCATATATTTTTATAGTCTAAATGAATAACACGGTCAATGGGCATGTTTTTAGCATCTTCAAAAACCATGGGGCGAATTTTAAACTTGAAAAGAGCCACTTAAATAGTTATAGGATTGATAAGGCGATAACTTTAAATGAACTACCCAGAACTTGAACAAAAAGTTAGGAAATAAGCTGGAAACGAAAGATTAAGTCAGAACTTCTAGATCACTTGAGTTCGAATTGCTAACTTTGGTACCAACTTACAGTCTATCCCTTATTCTCTAGCTAAATCTGACAGTGAAAGTTCGCAAAATGAATAACTAAATATTAGCGGTAACTCCTTATACAGGATAAACAATACGAGCACACTCGATTAGGATCGATCAAGATTTAACAAATAGTCGACTAAAATGTAGGGCCTTATTTGTATCTAATTTCGATTTCCGAATCCTTCGTAAGGGTTCCGTAAAAGGGCAAACTTATTTTACTGATGCGCTTTCAGTTCTACTTCAATCTGAACATCATCATCACAGACATAAAATTGATGAAAAGTATCCAAGTTTTCATTAAGAGATCAGATGCACAGCACATTGACAGTTGAGGTATCGCGTGCATGCCAGATGAAATTTAAGTTTCCTCACATATTAAACTGTAGCACGATCTATTCTTCAGATTTCTCAGTACATCTTGCATTCCAGCTCTCCTACAGAGTCAAAACTTGTTCGACTCTACCCGATCACAAAATCAAACTGAAAAAATTATTCCAGTTGTTGCTTCTCCGAAATTATCAGCATTTTCTCTTTGGATATTTCAATATTTCGCTATCAGTTTTATTCGATTGAACCTATCCAAAAACTTAAGAACTGTTCATCCAACTTTTGATGTTTTTATTAGTAATAGCGAATCCTGATACCTTCAGTTCTCATTAAAAAAGTATTCTTTTCGAAACGTAAATGAATGTTCGTTTACTTACCATTGGTTTTATAAATTTAATCATGTCCAGGAATTTACGAACTCGAAAAGGCTTGATTTGGCCTTAGAGCGAACCGAGTACGGTCTACTTTGTGATTTCTATTCGTGACATATCTTCGGGCAGCGTACTCTTTGCTTATTTAAACCGGCAAATATTTAATACATTGGTCGACCAATTGTTTTCTTAAATGTAGGGTATGATTTACCTAATTGGCAGTCTTTTCTGAAATTCAGGCATTGCGTTCAACGAGAATGGTTCTCACAGGCAGATCTATACAGCACGAAAGAATGAACGATTCTGAGTTGGTTCTAGTAAATTTATACAGAAGTTGTGGTGGTGTATTGAGGATCGGATTTCTGTCGTTTTAGAATATATTCTGAACGAAACTCTCCTACATCAATTGCTTGCTTGCAAACAAGACCAGTTCAGCATAAACTAAACAATTGATTGCAAATCGTGTCGACTGTTGTTCTATGTCTAGGGATAGAGCCCTCACATATTTGCAAAGGCCAAAAGTACCGCAACAGCAAGAAAACGACGATACCGCGAGCATGACAAAGGTGGAATCTAAGATGTTCGCTTCGAATTCTTTTACATATCGCATACCACATCTTCGCTAATGCAAGGATTGATGCGGCATTGATATTTGGTTGATGGCTTGAATAGTTAGAGGAACGCTTCGTGTTTCACATAGAATCGAAGTTGCCTTCTGATCTGTGCACGGGTGCGCGGCACGTTTCGTTCCACTTAGTTTCACACTGAAACTTCCATCCACGCCGATTTGAATTCCCACGCCTATGAAGTCGTCCAGTCGGGCATCGTAAACACCAAAATGCATGTATTCGGGCGCATCTGATATCCCGACTTCTACAAGTTCCCTGATAAGCGGTGTCGACTCCACTGCCATATTCGGGGAACTGTAACAACTTTCAAATAACTCATTGAATGCGATTTGTTGCCTCAGAATCGAAAACACCTTGGACAAATCACCAGGTTCGCTGACTGGCACTTTCGTGATTGTTACACCAGGTACCAGACTTGATGCGTTATGAGTCAGGCTCACATACTGGCCATTGGGAAGCGGCACGCCGTGAATGTATTCGCTTTTTTGTTTCTGTGAAACACGCTTACGTTTGTTGGTTTTCGTGCTTCCCACTTTCTCAACCATACTCCCACCCAGGCTCATATTTGACATACCAGCCGAGTTGATTGCACCCGGGGTCGCTCCTTTGTTCGCGTCTTCCTCCACGTCATCATCAGACACTTCCGGAGCAAATACATCGGGTGCTAACAACACTTGAAGGCTGGGGAAATGATCAATATGACCGGGTAGCACTTTCAGTTGGCCGGTATCAGAAGACTCGCGAAGTGACCCAGAATACGAAGGGAATTGTCCCGCAAACGGATCCTCTTCTTTCAAACGTTTCAGCGATTGGCTAGGTGCGCCGCCTTGTGCGGCATATTGCACATCTTTCGTTCGAGAAGATGCGATACGCTCAAGTTTTTGTGCCATTTTCAGAGTGATGGCAATCGGCTTGTCAAGTACCAGTATGTACTGCGCGCGTGCCGCAACTGAATGAGGAGTCGCGAATTGAAACTGCGGTGGCATATTGTGGCGCGGAATGGGAGACGGACCAGACGGGCCGACAACAAGTCGACGTTCCTCAGGAGCATCTTCTGCAGACAATAAGGCATTACGTTCGTTAGCGTACACGATTCGAAGTCCGTGTGCTCCGCGTATAGAAATGCCATGGCCTTTCGTCAATCGATCGGCAGGAGTAAAAGAACCTTCCGCGACCTGCATAGAGATGACATCGTTTTCAAATGCACGCAGGCCTTTCCTTAGCGGGATGTTGTTCCCAAGCGCGGCATCAAGTTCTTCCAATTGTACAAGTGAACGGAACGCGCGTTCGAGGGATTGGAATTCTCCATTCGCAACAAGTCGCGCAAAGTCTTCATCCACAACGCTGTTACTCGGGCCTTCAGTCCCGTCGGCCTCGATATCTCGGAATTTCACACTTGCTCGGTGGTCTCCGGGATGTAGGTGGAAATCGGCAAGGAACGTGGGCCCGCACACAGTTACTAATGGGCCCTTGCCATTCGCGGCCGGCTCTTCAACAATACTCGCGCCGGCTCGCTTTGCAGAAGCCACAATGCATGCAGCTGCTTTAGCACACGGCGATGCGAACGGGTCTTCAGTACGCGCGAGTTCCAGGCATTTCTGCACGGTAGTTTGCGCCGCCTCCAACGCTTTCCGTTTCTTCTCTGAATCGCGTAGAATGTGCAACAACTCATCTCGAATTTCCGGGCGATTGTCCCATTGTTCCCGAGTTTGTAGCGCCGTGCGGATTGTATCAATCCCCTGTCGAATCCGACGTCGCGCCTGCCCTGTCGAGCTGCAAGCCAACGGATGCAAACTTGAAAGTGTTTCCGATGCTGAAGCTCCTTCCTCGTGCCGCGCCGGCTGGCAAATCGCTTCACGCACTTGCTTGATGGCCTTTTCCGCTCGCATTTTCCAACAGTTTCAAGTTCGTAATGGAGCCGCGCCGTGTGCACTTTCTCAACTTGGGTAACAAAGTTTGGCAACAACATAAATTTTTGTTTGTGGCTTGATCCAAAAAATTACAGTCGCGTTTGTTTTTGTTCCTTGATCCAAATGAATTCGTAAATTTCCATTTCCAACCACTTCTGAGGTTGTGAACAATACGTACCATTGTACCATTCGCACTCGGCTCGGATGCGGTGAGCAAACCTGGACGAGCGGACATCAATGACATGAGATTACTCGCCAAGGTTCTGGTGGATAGAATTGGGGAATATCTCCCTGGACTCGACACTGAGCAGCTGCGAGTTGACGTTTTAAACGGCCGCTGTTTTGTGGAAGATGCGGATTGTACGCGCGGTCCCATCACATCGTTCGTAGGCATCCCTTTCAGACTTGCTGCCGGCCACATTGGCAGTCTTGAGCTGAGTGTTCCCTGGAAAAGTTTATCGTCTGCTCCGGTAAAGTTGTGTGCAAAGAATGTATCACTGCGGTTCGAAGAAATTAGCTTCCCCAATCATCTCAGCGAAGTTCGTGATGCGTTTCGTGCCGCGCGAATACGTGAGAAATTGCGCAAAATAGCTGATGGGGAGAAGCGCGAGTCGATTGTGCAACGCTTGCTGCGAAGGTTATTGCCCTTGATTTTGGACCGTGTGGAAGTCGACTTGTCCAACATATCTGTGGAATTCACGCTCTCAGAAAAGTACCACATATCGCTGAATCTCGGGAGCATATCAACAAAAGAGAATTCGCTTTCTCTATCTGGTGACTTGTCGAAACAATTGTGTTTTACAGACATATCACTAGACGTTTACCAACGATGTGATTCGAATTCTTCACAGGGCGATGAAGAGGGACTGGTCGACTTCAATTTCGTACCAGGAAAATGGACGAGAAAGCAAGTTCTGTACTTTCCGAAAGTTGAAGCTGGTTTGCGGGTAGATGGTGGTTCCTTTTCTGCTATTCTAGATGTTCCATGCGCTGTAACTGTGAAGCTTGACTCCGTGCTCGTCGGTGTTTTGGTTTCTCTGAAGCGAAATCATTACAGATGGGAGCTTCTGTTAAGCGAAAAACCGTTTTTATTACGCCCGAACCACTCACCATCGAGTAATCCATCAGCATGGTGGGCGTATGCGGTTCATCTTGTCACCCGAGAGAATAATGGATTGAGTTATTCATCGTGTTGCGACGAGTATCGAAAGCTCTACATCCGGCGTTTGACTCTAGGCCAAAAGCTTGAACCGAGCGATTTTGACCGGATAACTGAACTCGAAGACCTGCTTGATGTTGGGACATTGGTTTCGTTGCGTGCGCAGGCGAGCAACACAATTTTTGTGGACGGGGCTTCTTCCTTTGCGGCTGGTGACATGTTGAGTCGTGTGCTGTCTCGTGATAAGTTGTCCGACGAGCGTGAAGCTATTGGGTCTGAAATTCGCCAAGCGTTAGAAAGTCTTGAGCGTTACTCTGAAGAATTTGGCCAGTCTTCGGACTTACCATCGGAACCCATTCGGAATTCGTCGATAAGTGGGATATACGCAAAAGCTATCGTGACAGCGTCTGTCCATCGTATCGATTTGTCCTTTTCGCACGAACTGTCAAGGCTAGACTTTACTATTGCGGGGATTAAGTTTTGGACTGAAGCGGATTCTTCTTTATCGAACTACGCTGCTGTTGTTCACATCGATAGTTGTACCGTGCGAAACGGTTCTTTCGTTCTATTTCGACGATTGAAGCAGCTCCCTGTAGAATCAGACAAGTCTTATCGATGGCGTCCATCCTCCCGTGTTGCGCCTACTCCTACCGATGATACATTGTTTGCACTGCAAATTCGCAAAATGCCATTAGACCGGAGTGTAACGATTTCAGCGAAAGTTACTGATGTTCATTTGAGTCTTGATGTAGCAGGCCTTTCACCTCTGTTACGCAATCTCGCTTTCGTTCGAAGTTCGTTTTCATCTTTCTTGAATGGCTATTCTACGCTGAACGCCCACAAGAATTTTGACGTTGTTCCATCCGATGAAGATAGAAGTCAACTTGCCATTGTGTTTTACGCACAACTTGCTGGCGTAACCGTATCAGCATCATGTCCTGGTATTAGTAAGACTGATCCAAGCCTGGAAAAGAATGGATGTAAGTTGGTCATCGGACGTTCTTTCGTCGAAGTTGAATGGGAAGGAGAAGTGCGAAAAATGAAAGCTGGGACGCGACTTCAATTTAGTGTGTATCGCCTCATGAACTCCAAAATGCTTTCTTATCGGTCGGAGGAGCTTTGCTGGGAAATCATCGATGAGTTCCCGCTTTCTTTTAAGTATCAACGAAATCTGGTTCTTGTTGAAACGGGCGATTTAAACATGCGATTAACTTGCGAAAGTGCGGAAATTCTTGGGAACATTTGCAGTATCGTGAAAGGGGAGATAACTCCCTTTTTGGGATCGAACTTGCAAGTTCAAAGTAACGAGTTGAGGTCGGATTTACCTCATGACACATCCCGCATCAGTTCTCAGCGAATCTTGGTTGAGGTACCTTCTGTATTTATCGCATTGGGTGGGAAGGATATTGGATGCGAAGTACATCTGACTATGAAATATGTTACGGTCGGTTTTCGAGAGAATGGCAAACTGCGAATATCGATGCGCGACCTCGTTTTGGGAGAGAAAGGGAATAGGGCATTACTTCATGTCTTCCCAACAACCGGTGATGACTGTGGCGTTGAAATTGCTTATTCTACTACATATAATAACTCTAACTCTAACTACAACAGCACGAACGTTGATGACTTAACTAATTTACGTGAACTCGCCTGTGTGAAAGTAGGAAACGGAAGCATGCTCATATCCACTGGGTCGCTATCCCGTGTTTTGAGCACAATTCTTCAGTATACAACTGTGGTGCATGATGTGCTATACAGTGGTAGTGAAGTTCGTCTCCATCAGGCATCAACACCAGCGAATTATGAATCTTCTGTCGAATTTCTCATCGATGTAGATTCACTAGCTATTGAATTGATGGGAGGCGACATTCGAGCGTTATTTCGAGCCGAGGGAGGTCGCTACAGCTTACTAAAGGGCCGACACTCTGGATTCTTACAGACTGCTGAGCTACTAGACTTGAGTAGCAAATCCGCAGACTATTGCCGTGCTATCCAGAGTGTTCATCACGACTCCGAAGATCCATCGAGTGGGAAATGCTTCTCGTTTCGAGTCGAGGAAGGAAACTTGTTTTTTGAACTGTCTGGGCTTCAGTTCACTCTCCTGCGATTTTTCTTGGATGAACTTGCTCAAATAATTGGCGACATAACTTCTGTTTTCAAAGGGTTTACGGATGTCTTGGAATCGTCTCGAAGTGTCTACGATACAAATGACTCGGGTAGCCGTGACGAAGAAGTAAGATCTCATGAAACGACTGATACGTTAAATACTAGAACTTCTAATATTGCTGCTAAGTTCCTGCAAATTACTGTCCCCATTCACAAGTCCTCCACGGGAGCTATACGCCTGGATATTGAAGATGGGGAACTCTCCTTTGGCTCCAACTCCAAGGAGATGGTCTTACGGGAAGTTGGACTTTTAAGTAGACCGTCACAATCAAGCCCGCATGTTTCTAGAGGCGCTTCCAGTAACCATAGCCCAGCTCATCTCGACTGGGCTACTCTGTTCCGAAATTTGAGCCTTGAGTTGAAACATGAGGAACATTCGTTTTTCCAAGACCCTTCTTCGTCCTTTGATAGTTCGGAGCGACCGAACAAAACCAAGTCCCATTTTTCTGTTGCGGTTCTATCCGAAATCTACGTTCTTATAGCACCGAGCCAGATTTCACTTATCAGCTCGGCTATTTCTCAACTCATGACAGCTTCGCCTGCGATTTCGTCAGTCGGCTCACAGACAAATTCACATTCACATTCCCGACACCGAGCAGATAGCGATTTAATGACGGCACGTACCGGGAATGATACTTTTTCTGAAGACATCCCTGCTCCTGGCCACTACTGCGAGCATCTCTTTATTGATGTTTGTACGGAATCAATAGCCATTGACTTGCTTCAGGAAGATGACCATGGGGCTGTCATTGCGACCATCGCGAATATAACTTTGGGTCGTTGTAACTATTCATTTGAGTCTATTCGTGATAGTTCTTCGGATTCGGACACGAAGGTTACGCATCAACGTCTATATGTCAATTCGCTAGTTCTGGAAGACCATCGGCAGAGCACTCCATCTCATCTTTCATTAATATTACTTGTTCCACGGGAACTGAGTAGTTCTGAATCATCTACATTCGAGAGCGATGTACTTCCTAGTGCTATCCGAGTTGAATCGTTAACCCGAATTGAACGTGGCCAGGAAAAGTCATCCGCAAAACTGGAGATACTGGACCCGCTTATGTGCTGGTCGCCTGGCCTCATCGATGCACTTGTCGTTTTCGTGAGCGATTCCACCAGCACTGATGTATTTGATGGCAGCACCGCTTCTTCTGCAACCATCAGTGACAGTGATTCTAATCATGTCCTTGCGGCTGTGGTGACCGACCCCCGTAGCGCCTCCGCGAGCGCCGCAGAACAGACATTGTCAACTATAACAGCGGATCCAACTGTTTCAGTCAAGTATTCGATATCTATCGTGAGGCCGATTGTATTCATTCCGTTCCAAACCCCTGTCATCGACCAGTATGGCTTGAAGTTGACAAGTCCATACGTTAAAATTTCTTTACTGGCGGGGAAAGATGGACTACTTATTCGAGGGTCAAGTATTCGAAGCAAATGCGTGAATGTTTCTATGCAACAGCAAGGCGATGTTCCATTCTCAGACACCAGTAATCAGTTTGGAGATGTTGACGAATGGCAACTGAACCTTGGTCAGCGCACCGTTGTTTCAGGTTCACGTCGACGTAGCTTTATGTCAGACGATATGACGTTGGATGGAAACTCTTATTTGGATGAGAATCGAAAACCACCAGCGCTCTTGACATGGTACAAGGATCAAACGATACCGGCGCTGGTTGCAGTTGTCACCAACCTTGCTATCAAAATACCTGCTAGTGTGAATGATTCTTGGTCGATATCAGTGTGGAAACTTAACGTTGAAAGAACCGGGCTCGTGGACTTGCTGCAGTTTGTTTCTTTGTTTGAATTTCTCTCGCTCGTACCGGCAGTCGGTGGATATGTTGGTGACGGTGTACAAGAACCTATCGCACCCATTGAAGTTTCTGTTCAAAACGTATTGTTGCGTGCCGTTGTACCCTTTGCAGATGCGAACGTGGCTAACAGGTCATACATTCTCCGAATACGAGGCGGTGTAGAACTGCGATTCGGACGAGATATGGAGTATGTCACGGCTGAGGTGCGATTGTCTGCTGACATATCTAGTGAAGGAGGTGCCATGTTTCGGGACCAGTTATTTGCGCCATGTACTGCGAGGGTTAAAGTGCACCCGAACACTGCGCAGGTTTCAGTATCCGTGCCGAGAACGATTCAGGTCACAATAAGTCCGCTGACTGTGAAAACTGTTGCAAGGATTGCAGTATTGATCGATCAGCACTTCAAGCAAGTCGACGAGTTGAGAAAAGCTTCGTCTTTTGATGCTGCGTTTCAACTTGCACTCTCTGGTCAGGACGGACGCCCGAAGTATCTAATCAACATAGGCGGTATTGTTTTATCCCTAGTTGCAGAAGAACCGCGAGCTCATTTGATGCGACTCGTCTTCCGCAACATCAAATGCTTTTTGAAGTTACCAGTCGATGGTCTTTCGTGGGGCGGATTAGAGTGTGACATTGGCGACATAATTCTAGAAGATGTAATTTCTAGTCGTCTTTATGGGCATGATAACAATGGAAATGGAGTGGAGTGGCGTACAATGTTCTCAAGTGCAACCGATTTAGTCCCGAGAGAACTTCGTCATCGTTACTTGGAAATTCTTCCACCTACAATCCCTGAATCTGAACGGGAAGACTTGGGGGCTTTAGCATTGGTGCAGAGTTTCCGTCAGCTGGACTTGGATGAGAGACAAAGGTCACTTCAGCCGTGCGCTGTTGTAGACTCATCTCAAGAGGAACTGCCTAGTGCAACCTACGACTCGTTTGTTAGTGTTCGCGCGAAGTGGCAGCACCCGATACAGCATCTTTCGATGCATTTGGTTGTGAAACCGTTGGACATACACTTGAATTCTGCAATTTTACCGAGTCTACTCGCGTGGACAATGACTATATCGGAAGCACTCGATAGTGTGCTGAAAAAGCGTGAAACGGCACCGACATCACCACAGTCTTACTTCGCAACCGGTCACTACACAAATGACCGCACGATAGGCATTGATAGATTGATTATCGAACCTATCGTGATTCGTATTGCTACGAAGGCGCCACCAAAACCGTTAGAAACTTCAGCATTTCGACGGTTGTTGGATTGGTTCATCGGTGCGGAATTCATGACTGGTTTGACATTGGAATCGGAGAGGATTTCGTTCGGAGGGAATTTCGATAGCTTTGACTCGCTTCTACGACGAATTCAGCTGGAGTACAGAGCGGCGTTGTTGTCAAGATCTATGGTTCGACAACTTCTCGTGCAGATCTCTGCGTTGTCAACGTTAACGCGTGTTGGTGCATCGACTATTCTTCGCGGCAATCGAAGTACTGTGATTCAGTCAGCATCTACGCCTACCTCGTCTCTGATATCGAATCTGCAAGATGTGACTCATACAGCTGTCGGGTTAGCCGCGTTGGTTTCGGAATATGAAACGCACAATGTTCTAAGCTCAACGAATCAACTGTTGATTACAGGTGGAATGTGTGTGGTGACCCGATTGCAACCGCCCATAATACAAAGCGTTCCTGGAATTTTGCCTTCTGACGACGTCGAAATAGTTGAATACCTTCCTTAGCTCTGTTGTGGGGATGCTTCTTCATTGTTTCATTTTTCTCATTCAGTTCACTGGATTTTAAGTGATTAACCGGAAGTACTCTAGTTGACTTAAGTTCATTCTTTCAGCAACTGCACTTTGAGCTTTTGGACGGCGAGAGTAATAGACATCAATTCCACACTACTGTATTAGTGATATCAAGTGTCTAGTACCGTATGGAAGAGTGGTGCTAAGCGGGTGAACTTTCTATGAGATGAGCAAGTCAAGTTATATTAATCACGGAAATGTGACTTCTCTAACGTGCTGATTGAAACACTCACCACCACATTGAAGAGCCAAGCTGTTGATCAGGTAGAGTGCCGTTCTTGTTGAAGTATTGCTCGCTTGTCTATGGTACAGTTAAAGATTTTTGATGAGTGCGCAACCTCATTCGGACATGTCCTTAAACGCCGAGTTACGATTCGAAACGCGATGAAAAATGATACATAGAAAGGCGGGCAAGGACACGACGACAAACGTGTTCCTCTAATTATGTTCAGACGGTCATCGGTCGGCTGCCGCACTGCTTTCTTTGGTTGCTTCTTCTGTCGTTGGCGCCACCTGAGCGGGGGCGTTATTGCCATAATGCACGTCCGCAAACGAGGCCATATGTCTCGCAATGAACGTGCTCGCGCCTCTTGCCTGCTCACTGACTTGAATCATGTTCAAAAATCCGTGCGGCATCGCATCATAAATCTGAACCGTATCACCTTTTCTCCCAGCCTCTTTCAGTCGATGATGTAACAAAACAGTGTCATCCAGCAACGGGTCCAGACTGCCCACAATCGCGCAGAACTTCGGCAAGTTTCTCAACTGCGTCATGCTTGCTACGACCGGCGATATGTACGGGTCATGTGGCGCACGTTCCTGTGCCTCTTGGTCGAGGTAGCTCGACATACAAATTTCCATGACTGATAATGGCAACATGGGGTCGAAAAACGACAGAAGTCGTGACGGGCTCCAAGCTCTCGCTAAATACAACGATGGGTATGCTAGACACACGCCGTCCGGTTTCCGAAGTCCTGCGTCCGTCGCCAACAAAGCTGTAGCGAGCGCAATATTTCCGCCTGCCGAGTCACCAACAAGCACAATACGTTCTGCACGACATCCCAACGCTGCAGCATTTTCAATCGCCCACTGATACGCATAGACACATTCGTGTAACGCCGTAGGATATCGATTTTCTGGGGATAGTTTGTAATCAATACACAGTATTACGGTATCCGGCATACTCGCACACCATTCCTTCAAATATACTGAATGACCGACAGAACTCTGACCGACAAATCCACCGCCGTGAAAGTGTAAAATTAGACTCTTCGCAGGCAGCGCTTGGGACAGACCAAGAAGCGACGACACGTTCGATTGCAGTTTCGTAAATTCTGTTTTAAGCGCACTTGCAAGGTAAGAAGATTCAGCTACACCCGCGAGAGAGGCAGCGATAGGAGACCGTTTCACAGTTTTGCCCGTTCCATTTTTCGCAGGCAAGCCAAGACTTCCGGATTCCGATCTTGTATCAGCCCTCGCCACAAGGGATTTGCCACCTTCGACAGCTACGGTCAATCCTGCAGCTGCTTCACGTGAAGTAATAGGGTTTTGTGCTCCATTTGGGGTAGCCTGTAAAATTGGGGCAATATCCGTATCCGTACAGTCCTCAACTACACCCATGGGGCTATGCGGGGTCACGACAATGGGCTCTTCAGGCGGTGCTGGGGTAGACTGCAATCCGTTAAGTGAGAATGGCCGTTTCTTCGCAGATATTAATCTTGCTGCAACCGGGTCTTTCACGCTTTGGAAGACACGCCATAATGTCGCATAATCCGCATTATCTGGCATAATATCAGCAAACACACTCGGTTTAAACGCGCATGCCAATGACTCCACATCTCTGAAATCCTTCGGTTTGGGGATATGAAATGCACGGTCGATCGCGGTATCTGCCGACGCCAAATTCGTGAAACCGGCGATGACCGGATCCTCCACAAGGTTCATGAATGTACGGACCGAGTCAACAGACGTGTGAGAGTCATTGTCCGCACCAATTTTGCTGGCACCATCGATGTTCACACCCAGATTGTTCATCAATACCATATTCGTGTACACCCAACCCCAGCCCAACATTGCCACATTCTTTCCTAGCGGTGACAAGTTTGGCTCTGCAACCGCTTGACTCACACTTCCACGCACGATGTTCACAATCCTCAACACGTTTCGCATGTGAGGCGCATAATGAAATCCAAACCATCTACCATAAAAGTCATCCATGTTGATTGCTGCGCGGCATCGCCTCGGATCGAATGATTCATCCCCCGTTTTCGCCTTCGACACATCCACAAACAACGATTTGGTCACATCGCCCTTGTCTACAACTCTCGCCGCAAGATGTAAAATCCCGTACAAGGCCCGCAACTGACCGTGATGTGTACGCATTCGCTCCAAGGCACCTCCCGCATGTCGTCCTCCAGAAGTAGCTAATACCGCCGTGGTAGCATGGTCAAGTAAAGTGACCAAAATCGCGCATAGTGACCCAAACCCATTTTGCACGCGATTCAACTTCTCGCCCCCACGAACGACCTTCGATTCGTCCTCCAGCAACACCAGAACAGGTGCAGCCTCATCGAGCACGGCGCGAACGGTTATGCACAGTGCTTCCGCTTCATGCTCCATCTCCAGGCTCTCAGGTCCATCTTCCACTATGGCATTATTCGGTTGTTCATTCGTCCGCACGCCATTGCCACTGCCATCCGGCAAGCCGTCATAGCTGATGATGCCCGGCGGGGTTCGTAACACATGTGCAAGTGCGTACGATGCGCCTTCCAACGCACGCGCGGCGTTGCGCACCTCGGCGGCTAAGCCCATGGCGCGGTAACGATAGTGTACGCGTTTTCCTGTAGTAAAGGCGAGGTTATTTAATGTTGAATTAACGCACACACCTGACAGTGACTCCAGCCCCATTCCACATTTTGATCTCATTTCACGACGTGTGGAATCAACCCCATGAGAGATGACGCCGTCTCACACCTCGCGCAATGAAGCTTCTTCGAAGTATCGAGGAGATGCGCGCGTACCGTGCGACCGTGCCGAAATCGAGCACTATCGGGTTCGTGCCGACAATGGGCGGCCTACATGATGGGCATGCCGAACTAATGCGGCAAGCAAGAATCGAACAAGATGTGGTCGTCGCATCGATTTATGTCAACTCGGCGCAATTCGCACCCCATGAAGATCTCGCCCGTTATCCGATAACCCCTGAGTTTGACAAAAAGTTGTGCAGCGACCTCGGCGTGGATGCGTTGTTTATGCCCACCGAGGCGGACGTGTACCCAGAAACGCACAAAACTTACGTTCGCACCATCGTCGGCGAGCCGAACCGAAACACACGTTCTGAGGGCGCCAGTCGCCCGACCTTTTTCCGTGGCGTCGCGACAGTGTTGTGCAAGCTACTAACGGTTGTACATCCTAACGCGCTATACTGCGGACAAAAGGACGCGCAGCAGTGCGCTGTCATGGAGGCACTTCGGCTTGCCCTATGGCCTAGAATGACTGTCCGCGTCGTGTCCACTGTGCGCGAAGAAGACGGTTTGGCGATGTCGTCTCGCAATACCTATCTTTCGCCTGCCGAGCGTGCGTACGCGAATGCGATATACGCCGCACTCCGATCTGTCCAAATGCTCTTCGCATCCGGTGAACGACAGGTGCAAGCTCTACGCGCGTGTGTCCATCATTATTTCGAGCACGTGCGCCCGCCTCCAGATCAGGTCATGTTCGAACTATTGTACGTGAGCGTGTGCCATAAAATAGAGCTTCTTGAAATCAGCGATGTGGTCCCAGAGCCGGGCGAGGCGCCAACACTGATGTGCGTGGCAGCAAAAATGGGTGATTCTCGACTGATTGATAATATTCAGCTGTGTTGAGACATGTTCGTGAGTCTCCTCAGCTGTGGCTTCAGAAACTAGAATGGTACTGGTAAATTTACCTAGTTATTATCGATACCTGCCAATTGTGGCACTAGACCGCTTCTTGATTCATTGGCATGTAGGGTATACCTAGAGGCGATTAAATTTATTTATGAGATAAGTATTTTCTTGCTATTTTGGATATATTATCTACTTTCTCTCGCACCCACTTCTGAATAATCTGCTTAACATAACGTTCGATTGATAATTATTTATTCGTTTCTAGTTTTCTGTATATATTATTTTCGTACGGCCCATGGGAATATTTCCTTGAGTTATTCTAAATTTCCACCAGGTACATGCAAAACTGCATTGCAGTATTTAAAATTGATACTAAAGATTCAGGCTGTGTCATGATTGTTCAGGAGTGGCTAAGCCATTTCTGGAGGATATTCGCTTACTAACTGCCGTGAGTCCCCCCAACAATGGAAGATTTGAAATGCAACAGTTTTTGCACGTAATCTGAGATATGTGGAATATTGAAGACAAACGTATCATGAAAAAGTACAAAATTGGTGAGCAGCTTGAATTGAAGAAAATAATTCAGCATCTATTTTACTTCACTTTATCATTGGAATAATTCATCTTGAATCTGCACCTCTGTGAGATAATCTATCTATTTCACGATTTATGTATGAATAATCTATTCCTCAATGCGCAATCTACGAAGATAGTCGTAAAATAGATCATTCCTTACGTATGATGTAGGGAACCAACACTTCAGTCACTACACCAAATCGCGCAATTAGTGTGTCGAACCTAGAATTAGCATAGGAGAGAAATACGGGCTGTTCTAGAGGGGTAGGGTTTCGCGTCGAGCATCCGTGAGCGAAATTAATAGTGTTTTTCTACTCGATTACCAACTTATGATATGCATATACTCGACACACTAATTGCACGTTTTGGTGTAGTGGCCCTATCACTCGTTTCCTACCTAATTGCTATTGTTACTGCTGTCGAGGTGTCATAACTTTCATCAACCAAGTTAATCTCAACGTATTCCAATCTCATTTCATCAATACCCTCCGCTGTTGGGAACGGAGAAGCTATCTAAAATTTTGACTTGGGGTGAACAGCGTACAATCATTCTCATCGACACACTATAGTTGAGTCGACAACGAGAACAGCTGCATTTTTCTATAATAGGAAGGGGTCCCTGTGCGCCGCAATTCATCTAATCGCCATATCAGGTTCGGTGGCAAACCCCTTCCGAGCAGAAAAAAACATGCTGCGCACCTTGTTACTTCGCTGTAGACGAACCATACCGCAATTGCAACGTGTTTTTGGTGTGCATCTGTGAGGATTCGTTTCGCACATCTGTTTAATACAGAATTCTACTTTCTCTCTCCCTATAAATCTCAACGGCCTAAGCTCAATCCGCATCTCACCTTGCACATCCTCAACCATGTCTTCCCCAACAAGTCCTCCAGGCTCGGTCTCGACGTTTTCTCCAACTGCCCAACTTCGTGTTTTGTATCCTCGGAGATGGGGACGGGGACGGGGACAGCGACGGCCACGGTCCAACTACAAGTCGGCACACGTTCTAGTTTCAGGCCGCTTCTACTGGAAGGAGGCGAAAAAAGGTGCAACCAGTCAGCCTCTGTCTCCCCTTGACTTTCGGAATGCCAACTCACTAGAGTCGGTTCGACTGACAGACGGAACTTGGCAAGATGTTGACGATATGGTCAAGGTAGACAATCACGACGAAGGGGCGCGTATAACAGTACGCGGTCATCTACAAGGACGCACACCGCGGAAACCCCTTTTTCTCGTTCGTGATGTAGAACTGGAAATTATTTCTGGCTCACTCGAGCAACATGAAGTTTGGATGAATAACATACGTGCGCGCATCGCACCATGGAACCTGTTGCAACAAGAGATGAAGGACGCATCTGGAATAGAGGCACTCGAAATTGCTCTAGGTGGATTGGGTACCAGTAAGGTTGCCACTAAACCGTCCTCGATGGCGACCGATACCATTGAAGAGAAATGCAGCGATGGTCTTGGCTCGCTACCCGAACATATTCAAAAACTATCCGTCGTAGAGAAGCTGACTACGCATGGGGCTGCAGTAGTGGGATTGGCTGGGCCACTGGAGAAGTTGGAGTCAAGTGCGGAGCGTGTGACAGAAACTGCCGAAATTTTTGCTGATGTTTCCAAATGTGTAGCAGGCGTGAGTACCATTTTCCACCTCGTTTCGCTTAGTGCCCAAGGCGTGTCGATGTGGGCGGAAGCGAATCGTGGACAGAAGACACTCCCAGT
>JAAUYH010036460.1_pt1 | contig 18368 bp, 10 predicted proteins | sample 7278061 | NCBI WGS metagenome assembly JAAUYH01 (sample SAMN14350203, study PRJNA611818) | marine sediment metagenome | isolation source: surface marine sediment (0.6m) | place: French Polynesia: Moorea | collected 2018-08 | reverse complement strand
GGCTTCAATAACCATGAAGATCGGTTATTGGATGTCAAAAATCTGGATGTGTCACTTGCTTGAACTCTACCATTCATTAATAGATCACCCATCCGAAGTAAATAGAACTTCGATATTCAATAGCCATAAGGGCTCCAAAAATGTTCCATTTGCACCTTAACCATTAAGATTTATTTAAACCACGCTGGAACTCTCACACCCAATTCTATATTTAGTGTTATGAATTTAGCAATACTTGAAAATGTCCTCATGGTAGTATGCCATTAACGTTTTTAAAGTTACATGCAAGAATAGTAGAAAGTGGTTTTGCCTTGTAATTTTTGCATGGGATAAATTCAAATAATCCTGAGGTAAACCTATAGGAACATAAAAATCTTTAAACTCAGGGCTCGTGCTCATCTAAAGAAATATAATTTTAGAGACAATCCAGGGAAGATAAAAAATTTTCGGTCAGAATATTTTTTTCTTACTGATCTTGCAAAGGCCGACTACAGTTATCGTTGACGGCGCCACTGGAAAAAGGATGGAGGTTTACAGCGAGCATAATCAGTTACAGGAAAGAGAAACAACCATGGACGTAAAACACGCCTCTCATCATCGCATTTCCGGAGGTGAAGCCACGATGGGAGCATCGATGACAACAAGTGTACTGCCATCGGCATTTCGCAATGGATGTATTCCTTCTAGGCGACCCTCGACAGCTCAAAAACAAGCCCACCGCACCGACGCATAGAGCGTGAACAAGAGTTGGCGGCAGCTCGACGAAGGGCAACATCACAAGTCAAGTTAACTGCGCATTTACGCGGCGTGCACTATGCCCTCGCGATGCGACATAGAGAAAATTCATGCGAATGATGTGGTTTCCTTGCGCGGTCACGGCGATAAAATTTCTCGGACTAGCCGAATTGTCGATTTTTTTCCTCGAAATCGATGTGGTGCGAACGAGTGCAAAAAGCCATGAAGCAGCGGTGGTTGTATAATCGGGCGCAAGTAGTACCTGGAATCATTTTCACCGTTAGGCCCGTAGGGTGGTGAATCGCTAGATAACGAATACTTCATATCAGAATAGTGTGTCATTCGTAGCAGTGACATTGTACACGGCACAGTATAAGACACAAATTTCAATGTTGACCAAACAGTCATCCGATTCAATTCAGATTTCTCGTCTAGTACGCTTTTTGATATGCTGGAATGAAAGCCAGATGAATAAATTAAGAATAATTTGTAGGATATAAGCAACTAACTATAAGAACTAGAGCGAAGAGAAGTGTGAACAGTAATTATATAATACCCTACGCAGGAAGTACAAAAACAAGCCGAACATATGTTGAACATTGAAGTAAGTCAGAGTACACCATTGGTCATGAATGATGAATGAGAGACGGGAAACTCAATCGTGACCTTGGAGTTCACTCTGATAGATTCGGCATTATAGAACAAACCCAAAAAGAGGCAGTCTGCACAATTGAAGCGGTCGCTCTCTGCCGCTTCGGTGGTGGCGCATAATCATCAGCGCATCCAAGCAGAGCATGGTTTGCATCCAAACAGGCCTCGTTCCCTTTGTTTCGCTGTTCGGAGTCGCTCGGGTTTACCGCGCATCCTCACAATCTCACCACACAAGTACTCGTCTATTTAACACTTCGTCTAATAGAAATGAAGATTCGTGGCATGTTGGAGGCAGAGATACCCAGTGCCGTCATGATATCACAGCTATCTTTGTATTTGAGTGCAACTGGTATGTAGACGGAAGACTATAATAGTGGAGTACCGTGAAAGCTGATCAACAAGAATTTTGGTTGGACGAGACCGATTTTGGGGGCGTCAAAACCCAAAATATTATTCTCAGCGTGCAGAAAGCTCATTACAGAGATGCTTGAAAAAATGTATGCTAGGATTACGTGCACCCACAAAATTTTAATCGCTACGTAATACTCGATATTGCACCGAAGACTCGAGGAAACTCTTTAAATGCGCACAGACAATCCATGGGACTGTGGAATAATGAGACGGCGCCAGCAAAACCTATAAAAATTAGTTGTGTACGAGAAAAATTCAGACGGAGTACAGTCCTGATACTGTACCATAACCTTTTGAGCAAGCTTTGTGATACAAATTTTTATTTCGTTGGACATTAAATTTGGAAGATTAGCGAGACAGAGGGTGAACATGAATGATCTCGAAATGAAATAGTGCTGTAATGAAATAGAGAAATCCATTTCTTCCAGTCGGTTCTAATCTAATACAAAACATCATGTTCTGAAGCATTTTCTGAAACACCTGAATTACACTGAATGCACTTCAAATAACTGTCACAATCTTCAGATTGACGAAGAAAATTGTTTCGTTTTATATTGATAAGCATCGAATGCTCGAATTCCGATCAAAAAATTTGTGCGACTTAATCTCAAGCTTGTTTGATATTGGTTTGATATTCGGAATTCGTACATTTAATAATTGGAAAACCTTCAAATCACTGCTGTTTCTGTCCTAAGACATTCAAGCTTTGAAATCATCCCTTTATATTTTCCAAACTTTGTTGAAAAGTGTTCTGACTTGTTCGCTCTCCAAAGTAATTAAATGGTATTCGAACTAGCACGAGCCATTTGCCGTTTACTTCAGTTCTATCGCGACTGAGGAACACTTACAAAAATAATTTCATAACATAATGAGAGTTCTAAATTGAACTCATTTAGATCCTACGAGTTCTTTTCTTTCATTAGCATAGATTCTACGAATTAATGAAAATTTGTCCTTAACGTATCGGAAATTCTGTTCTATTACACTGCCTGGAACACTGATGTCGGGCGTTATAATTCGGATAGAGATATCGAGAAACCCGTCGGAGTCCAATAGACGAAAATCATCACCCAGCATCTTTCTTTTCTATTCCAAGCGCAAAGCTTCGTGAAAAACAACAAACACACGAATGGCAAGAGGAGAGTTAATAATGAAGCCAGTAACTGCTACATTCGACTATTTCAACATTCCACGAGTATGTATTACGAACTGTACAGCTCATATTGATGTCAAATCATTGCCTCCAATCTAATGGGCATAAAATTCACAGATATCCATGGGAAAGCCACCCGTGGCTCTTTCATGTGTATGTGCATTCATTTTCAAATTAATTTTTCTTTTGTTGCAGCCTAGGAACAGATCGGAAATTTTTCTATGACCATGTGCAGGTAATTTATCAGTTAACTTTTTTAGGTTAAGTTCAAAAATTATCACCGTGCCACAATCTTCCGAACACATACAGCTCACTTTTATGATGAGCGCACCAAGTATTCGGAAGCTTCTAAACACGAAAGATGATATGTAGGCAGCTACGTACTTCAGCGTTTTATATTATAATTATCAGCGCCTTTTGAACCGAGCCGCGTTCTCCACAGGTGCATACGAACGAATCGATACCAGTATCAACATGGACCACAAACACTTTCCTCTTTATGGACAGTTCGTTCGCGATTCCTTTCGATATTTCAGGATTATGAACGTAATCGCTTTGGTTCTTAACGAAAAAAAGCGGATACTCCCATAGGAAAACTGGATGAACTTCAGATTAAAAACAGTGAGATGTCAATAAACCGGATCAGTGAAGCGAAGAAAAGGACCGAATGCAGATTGTTGTACGCTTATGTATTATGCATCAAACTTTCATTCGAATACGAGCTTTCCAGAAACATGATCTCCATACTTCGATAACCTCTCTCAGCAGCACCGAGGCGCTTAAAATAAGAGATGAAGCAGTTGCTATTCTCAATTTAAAGCGGTCCCATTATAATTTTTACCTTAGTTCTTAAGTACGGGCACAGTTCTACAACAGATGTTTTATGATTTACCACTCTAAAACAAGTCGCTCTGCCGATTGGCTCTTTTTCGATTCGCTACAAATGCCGGTTGCTCTTAAAAATTACTATACCGCTTCAAAACAAAACACGAAGGATCGTCAACACGTACGTCAATCCCTCAGATGAAACCACTCTTATTCTACGAAATAGTTTTAGTCAACATTTGAAATGGACCGAACAGTTATTGCAAATGAGTATATTCTTTTGAATTCATACCATCGAGGACTAATTGTGGTCAATCAGGCAGTGAAGCAGGTAAGTAGTTCTATTTGCCAAAAATTGATATGAAATTTTCAAGATTGACCTCCGCGACTCGGTGGTGTTCTAATAATTGATGATGTAAATTCTACAGTGAAATTCAAAAATGTCAACGACGTAGCCGGACGTTTTACATAATTTAAGGAGAAGAGCTTATTTAAAGGAATGCCATTTCAACTACAAAATGATTTTCTTTCGGGTGGAGGTGGTCTATGCCATCCCTTCGCGAAGAACATCAGGAAGTGTCTGAATGGCGCGCTTTCGCGCTAATGCGAAACTTGTTGGATACAATCTACTCACTGATTTTCCGTAGCTCTGAACGTTGCGGAGGTTATGTCTAGAGTATCGAATCTGCCCTGTTGACGAGAAATTCATGGTTCAGTTGAAGCATGGATAAGCTCCATGGAACATTTTTGGAAATAATATGGAAGCTGCAACTGCATAGTGCTGCAAATCTTCGGTTATAAAATTCATGTTTAATTTCTCTGTTCCTTGGAAAAACCATTGAGGATTAACTACAAATGAATATAAACGAAGTACGAGACTATTCGCCACTGCTGAACGTATGTTACTCTAATCCTCTATTGCGAGAGATGCAATCCATTACGCACAAATCAACGGCTCGATTACACGAGAAAAGCCAAATTTTTTGCTTGCACACCAGGGCATATGCAGAAAGGAAGAGTTCAAGTTATCTTCAGAAGATGAAATTGTAGGCCTCACGCCAAAACTATAGGAAAGCTAATACAATTAGGGTAAATTTGACCCCCTGAGCTCTATTCTAGTCGTATCTACTCCATAATCAGGTGTATGGAAACCTCATCAGCGCTGCGTTTCAGCAGTCAATGAACAGGGGAACGATAGCGCTGCCGAGTGATTGCTGCGCGGGATACGTAGTATAAGACTACTTTTGACGCGCGTCAATATTTAAGAATGACGTAAGTTTGACACTTTACACAAACTTTACGTCAACTGATACTCAGTTTCGCATCTGTCTCGTTTGTACAATTTTGATACGCCTTGGCATAGAATCTATTAGCCTTCGTATGTAGGATAAAGCTAGTTTTTCCCATTAGTAACTCAGTGCTTAATGTAAATCATCGATCGTATCAAATTGACGTCCCCCCAACAGTTCTCAATGACATTCATGTTTGGTGAACAGGGGGCCCAAGCCAACACTGGGGCGTCAATATCGAATAAATAGTCAAATTTAAACTTCGCTCGGCGAGCCGGCGCGCCGTCCTGTTGAAATGGCAGGCCCCAATGGTAGTTTTCCATGGATCGGTTAGGAAAAGCTCCGAAGTCATTACGGATCATGCATAGGTTCACAAATGAGAAGAAAACTAAAGGTGGAAATGAACGATTTTCATACGAAACTTCGTTAAATGGATTGAACATGATTGAATACTGATAAATAGGTTATGTTTAATAGTCCTGAATACTGAATATTAAATATTACGAACCGGATAAGTCACTGATCTGTTTGCTCGAAGATTCAATGACGAGGTGCGGGCGAGGAATTCGCTACTTTATCAACTTGTTCTAGAGAGATTGGTAGAGTTCTACAGTAACACTTTAGCCCTAGGCCAATAGACTACCCTGTTCTAGTCGCTGGGTATAACTTAAATCCATAATTATTTGTCTGCATGTAACTTGTTTCCATTCGTGTTTGAGAATGTTTTTTGCTCAGCGGCCGATGAGTTACAAGAAATCTTTATTGAAATAATGAAGAGATGCTTCAGAAAATATATGAAGATACAGATTCCATTGATTTTGATTAAACTTGCTTTTTGTGAAAATATATTTAAACTAAGTAACTCTCTTTCCGATCTTATGATTCTTGTTCACCAACACCATGAGATGAATAGTAAAATACGAAATTTTTGATGCAATTCCGTGGCCAAATGACCTTTATCCTATACAAAGCACGGAATAAGCGCATTTCTGTGAATAAAATAGTTCTTGAATTTCGCATATTGTTAATGGCTTTAAGACTCCTGCGTATTACGAATCATGGACATTAAATAATGCACAACAGCTTCCGTTTGTCATGATATCGATGTATCAGAATAATTTCTTAAGTGATAAACGTCCTGTTTCTTCCTAAAGCTACTCTATCCTTTAATTTTACGACCCGCATATTCTAATACCAGTGAAAAATTCGTGGATGTGTCTGAGGTGAACCTTGAGACCTCCGATTGACGATGTTGCTGATAAATTTCTGGGTCTTCGAAGGTTTTTTGAGGTTAGAATACAACAAGTGAACTGAATTGTGCTGAAGATTTCTGTAGGAGTAGGCCAATTGGTCCTGATACGCAAACAAAAAATCAGAGTGTTATATGGTCGCACTTGTTGTACGCCACCCTAATAGTGGCGGCTTTTCAGATTAGGATTTAGATATTTTCTACTACTTTTTTGTTGGGTAATCTAGCTAGCTACTCTACCGTTCTAAGCCCTGCAACATTGCGCAATACTAACTTGAAGAGTAGTTTGTGTGCCGCAAGTAGTATGCTGAGTTTTAGTTAAACCTAGTAGTAGTATGATGGCTAGCTGGATTACAAAAACTAATTTACGGCCTCGTTTCGGATCCGTCTGGACCTAGTACCTATCTTGGCGCCTCCGTCTGATTCCTGCTTGGGTCGCCTTTCGTTTCTTTCTTGGTCCGCGCCGCCTGCTCGCTGCGCTTTCTGTTCGCGCCACCGCTCCGTTGCGCACTTGGTTCTCGCTGCTTGTTGCTGCATCTGTGTTTCGCCCCTCCGGTTCACTTCGTGTGTGCGCCGCTGTTGGTTCGTTGTCCGCGCGCTGCTTTTTGGCTGCAGGTTTGTTTCTGTTGCTGCTGCTTTTCTTGCTGGTGATTGTTGCGCGCTCGCGCCGCTGCTCATCATCTATTTTCCGCTCATGTCGTTCCGTTCGTTCGCGCGTCGCGTTCCGGTCCGCAGTTGTAGTTATATTCCATCAGTAAGCCCTTTCCTTCTCCTCTCCTCTTCTCTAATTCCCTTTCTATTCTACTTCTGTTAGTTTATATTTGGTTCTAACTCAGCACTGTCTTGTTTCCACATTTCTCAGCCTGTCTGGTACCCTGTTTAAGGCAAGGACTGGGAGAGGAGTAAATAAGCAGAGCTAGAAAAGCTGTATGATTTCTATTCTCATAAATTAGATTTTGTCTGCTTTGATCCTATCGGACAGCCTTATTGCTCGATTGTGGGATAGCCTGTCTATTGGGCTGTCTCTATGTAATTTGTTAAGCAATACGATTGTGTATTCACCATCTTGTTATGACGTTTAGAGATTTGAAAGGTTTCGGAAATTTCTTTCACGTACAAACCTAGCAAACTAATCTTATTGCTTCAGTAGCCGATTAGGGGTAAAGATCAGGTGCTTATACACCTGCCGCGCTAGCAGGCCTGTAAGCGGCGGCAGAACGTCGAGAAGACGAAGACCGCAACGCCGAAGGGCTATTGCATTGTTTCGCGGCAGTATTACCCTGCGTGGATCAATAGCGAGATCGAATATTGCTAATCCGAATTGCTAGGAAATGTGTACCTTTAGCGATACCGGACCATACAGTAGTAGCCATTAAAATGCAGGTTGAGAGGGACGCAACCGCTAGCAAACTCACTGTCAAGTGTGTTCCCTGTAGTATCCCTATAAAACTCCTTGTCGGCACTATAGTAGAGAACAGTCCGCAGTGAGCTCAACACTCAATGGGTAAAACTCATAAAAAGAATACTACTGTGGCCCGCTCTCACCCTGAGTGCTGTACTGTCTGCTGTGAACGTAAGAACAGAAACTACCCTTCTTTTAATTCTCATAACTAGTGAACAGCGCACAAGGCGACCAAGGAGCACAGATCTCATCGGATCGACTAGGTGCAATATCTGAATAACGTAGAAACTGTTCGTCAAGTTGTTATCTTCTTTGAGTATTTTTCTGTAAGCTGACGCAAAGATTATTTGAAAAGGGCTCTTGTGACCGATTATTTGTCATAAAGCAGTGTCATAATTATTACAATTTGTGAAGAAAAATATCTCTTTAGATTACACATCTTCAAAATTATTCGCAATTCATTTAGACATGAATGAATCAGAATAAAAAAATAAGGGTTTATGCAAAGCATTGAGCTTTGACCGTCTGTATGGCCCTCTTCTATGTGCTGCGCTTTATTCACTATGTCTACTCACTCGCCCGACCTTAATCCAATCGGGAACATATGGGATTCTACCTCATGTGATGTGTATCGCAATGGCGGAAGTACAATCCGGTAGATGACCAGAAATTGGCTACCATAATGTCTTTCCAACACTTGTTTACGAAATTTGTACGGAAGTCGGTACTTCTGTTTTCACAAGCTTGCAATGTCTGCGCTGAAGAACAAGAATATTAATCTCGGGTATTAGGTAGTGGTGTAGAACTTGATAACTAGAACTTATGCTGAGTCGGGGTCATAATGTTTGAACAACTGTACAAAAACCATTGTTTGTTTGTGAACTGTACCAACTGCGAACTCATTATGTCTCTTTCTTTGCGGTTCTGAGAATCATCTGAGGAAGAGTTTGGGCGAAAGTCTCACGCAAGTGCTTTTGTTTAGGGTGTAGTGTAAATACCTGACCGGAACTCATTTTAAGAATCTTACTGTTCACTAGATTTTCTTTAGAAGCACCAATGAAAATAATACGAATCGACGCATAGCTCTACATATAATTTATGTCTAACATTTACTCAACTTGCGGTGGTAGGATTTCTGAAGAATAAATATCATACATTCCATTTCGAATTTCTGCATACCATTACTAATTGTTATGCGATATAAAAGAACTGTCTTACAATCAATGCGCATGATCTACGACTAAAATAATTACGTTTTAGTGGCTCGGAAAATACGGCTTTAATCCCCAGAGTGTATTGTTAAGTATGGAAGGTTTTTTAGTATAAATACTTTGTTTGTAGAATTTTTTATAACCTATTTAGTGTCGATGGCATTCATATCTCTCTACTTTGGATTATTTCTCCAGAAAACAGCACAGTCCTTGCTTTAATTCAATCCTCCTGATAAGCTGCTGTCAGTTAACAATTTCGTCACGGGGCGGATGGCTTGGAGCGAGGACGCCCAGTACGAGATGGCAATATTCAAGTTAAAGTACGCTAATTGTTAGAAGTTATTCGATTTATCAAATAACCTATGGATATAAATTTTAATTGAATCCTTAAGTTCATTGCACCAAGGCTTAAAAAGTGAGTTTACATCGTCGATTTCCAGGAAGAATTAGGATTCTGGAATTAGTAGTTTTATTTGATTGCACTAATTGAAGGCCTTGTAAATAATGGGATTCTTTTTTGGTTCGATTTGAGAATGTAGACCACTTTATTTTCCGTGTGGCGCGTTAAATGTATGCAACCCTAAGATGCTACTTCTGCGTTCTCTCGGACAACTTTTTGTTCCTCTTCCTCTCTCGCTGCTTTCTCTTCCGGCCATTCCTCGATGAAACGTGCGAAAGGATACAAGCTCTTGTGGCCATCACTCCAATCCACGTCCACTGCGTAATTTCCAACGCGTTCAATACGAAGCGGACGAATGGTTTCTTTCACATCGTCAGGGTTTAGTAGCGGTCGACCAGTCATTTCGTCCAAACACAATGCGCATTTGCACTGCCTTCTCAGCGTTGCTGGCCAAATCCTCTGCACATGCTCGCTACCTTCGCGAGTCACCAAAATATCGCCGCTGGCTTCATCATACCGTACGTTGGGTACATTCAAGCCGCCGTGTTGGATTCGAGCTACAGATCGTACAACTGTATCCGCGAGTTGCCGATATTTCGCAGCAGATTCCGAGTCTGGGTCAGAAACAAAATGAGGCACGCCGTCACATTCGGATAGCGTAGGGTCGACAGGTATGTGGATAGTGTCGTCGATTTCGAAATCCGCGGTCAATTTATCGGAATGACCACGACCAAAAAGATAGTGCTTGTTACCCGTATCAGGGGCGACGAAATAGGACATGTTTTCCACCACAGCAACACAAGACACGCGCACCTTTTGGAACATGTCCACTCCTTTCACTACATCAACGTAAGCGAGACGTTGCGGGGTGGTCACAATTACAGCCGCAGTTAGACGTAGTGTTTGACAGAGCGTGAGTTGAATATCACCCGTCCCAGGCGGCATATCAACGATGAGATAGTCCAATTCTCCCCAAGCTGTTGTAGTGAGTAACTGAGTCATCAGCCCAGCAATCATGGGACCGCGCATAACTGCGGAATTCGGATTGATGTAGCCAAATGACATCAATTTGACTCCGCGAGCATTGAGCGGCTTAATACGATTGCCTTGGAATTCGACGTTTTCGCTAGCTGGTTTTACCAAGGTTGGTAGTGAAGGCCCATAGATATCGGCGTCGAATATACCAACACGTGCGCCTCGGGCAGCTAGTGAGTAAGCGAGATTCACAGCAGTGGTACTCTTTCCAACACCACCTTTGCAACTCGCAACGGCAATAATCGCACCAATGGCTTGTAAATCGGGACTGGCATTATTCTCCACAGGCGCAGGGGGTTGTGCTGTCATGGTGACTTTCGCCTTACGAACGAATGAAAGTTCTTCCGCGAGTTGCACGCAATCCGCGCGAAACTTTTCCTTTACAGGACACGCAGGCGTGGTGAGTTCGACGGTAAACGCGGCATCGTAAAGCCCGGACGATGGGGAGGTTTCAAAAAATTCAACATCTTTCACGAACCCAAGTGTGACGATATCTTGATTTAGGTCAGGGTCTTGAATTTGTTTTAGAGTTTCAAGCAAAGATGATTTTCGCTCGGCATAAGTCGCTGTCGCTAGTGTTGCACGTATTGGCAGGTAACGAGGGCGTGTATTACATCGTGTAGTTGGTGTTGGGGATGGACGAGTCGATGTATTGCGATTAGCGGTGAACGAGGAAGAACTGATAGAGCGGCACACACCGCTCGAGGTAAGAAAAGCCATGAGGAATGATAAGGAAAGGGGACGAAGATATCTGAGTTGGGCGTATTGAACGAAATGAGTGGTTTTGCGAGATCTCGAGGTAGTGCGGGGAGAGTGAGCAAAAAAGTAACGAAAATTCAATGTAGTCTTACACTTAATTGATGGGTAACATCGAGGCGAAACGTGCCACTTCTCTTATCGAGAAACGAGTCCACTCTCGCTGACAACAACTGATTAGCAGTGCATTGAGAAATCGCCGTTTCATGCGCTGACATTTGAACAAGCTTCATTGTTATTAAGGTGAGAGGAGCGAGCATCATTAATAGTGAGCTGGAGAGTTCGCATTGCCGACTTACGTCGATTGATTGGTGTGGAGAGAAGAATAATATCACAGAAATCGCACGGGGTGTGTCGTCGTGTCCAAAAATCGCACTGCAAGTCAAGTGTATTTTGTCTCATCGGCGCATGTATTTTTGCGTGACTGGTCATTTGTGTTTTATTCCACCTAAGATTTGTTTTTGTCACTCGCCGCTTCTCGAAACCTTCGACACAATTCGAGCAAGTACCTGCACGTTATTTACGCTCACTCGCGCGCAGTGACGCGTCGACATCGCTTTTATAATTCTGCCACTGTATAGTGCCTCAATCCAAGTTGTGCGCATCGCTCATGAACCTGTTCCCCAATCAACACCAACTCAAGGTCCTGCTGTCAAGCGATGACAAGCTCGTTACTTGGACGCCACCCACCGTGAATGCGCCGTCCTGGGGATTGCAGCAAACACTTCAGGGACGACGCGAATACGCGCACGTGTTTCGACTTCCCAACAAAGGTGGGTGGATTCGCAAATGGGTTTATTCCCGTATCTCGCGCACCCAGCTCACGCCGCAGTCGGCTATCGATAATTCGACCACCGAAAGCACGACCGTCTTTCGTATAAATGCCAACGGCCGGTATATCGAGCCGAAAATGAGTAGTCACTGGCTTCTCTGTCCTTTCCAATCTTGCAATGGCTACACTGTGGGTATCGCGTACATGGATGTGAGTCTGAATCATCTCGACGACTTATGCGTACACCCTGTGCATGTTGGCAAGTTTGCGATGGATGAGACCACCGGGGAAGTGTTTATGACCGCGTGGCCTGGAAATTCGTTCATGGTTATCGGTTGGACTGCGAGTGTGTCTTCTTGTGACCGCGTTCGTGAACTGTTTCTGTTCGAAGCTCCCAAGGTTGATGGCATCGAACCAAGAAAATTGCTCCTTCAAAACTCGTTTTACGAACGTCGCGATTGTCGAATCTGTAACTCGCCAACCATCCCAATCTGCCATGCGCCCCCATCACGTGTCAATTCGACAAACTCTAGCCCTTCCAATTATCTGTTCCCGCTACGAAATGTATACCGAAGATTTCGCGGCTGTTACTTTGGTGTTTGCGTAAAAACAAAGTACACTCACCACTCTGATCGCTCCTCGACTCGAACGGTGACCGCGGAATCTATTGTATGCGATATTCGCCACGGTATCGCTGCCGTATCGCGTCGATTACGAATCAACCTTTGTCAGGGGTCGTTTTCGTTTGGCATCGGCCCTTCGGTTACTGCGAATGGACTACTACCGATCGATACGAGGCGTCGTATCACTGCGCAATGTATCGAAGAGGCTGAAAGTAACGAGGGCTCGAGTGATGGGGCCGCATCGTCTTCCAATTCCGCTGGTGCCACGATTGCGAGTACTGTAGGGGCTGTCAGACGACGACGCAATCAGGACAGCGTACATGATCGCGATACCGCGAGACATCAGCGAAAATTGCGCAACCGCGAGAGTGCTAGGCGAGCTAACGAGGCACGGAAACGCCATCTCATCGCGGCCGAAGAGGAACTGAACGATTTGAAAAGCAAAGTGCCCCAGTTGCTACAAAGAAAACGGGAATTGGAAGAGGAGAAGGAAGAGCTAAGTCGGCAATATTCTGGGCTGGAAGCGGGAATCACGCCCGGTGAGCGCATTGATGATATTGTAGGCGTCTTTAGCTATCCGAATGATGATGACCCATTTTTCTGATAACCTGTCCCATGTGCCACCACCCCTTACCAGCAAGAACAATTTTTCATGAGACGGAGCTTTCGCTCCACTTCAACTAACAACGTAACTTTAGTCGGAGATTTCGTAGCCCACATTTAGCATTGCTATATTTATTGGTTACCACAGCTGTATTGAATATCCCAACGCAATTAAGAAAGATTCGGTCACCCTATAGCAGCTTGGTTCACAGTTGCAAAATACAGAATAGGTGATAAACACTCTTTGTGTTCGTCGCTAACGTCCTCCACAACAAGGCACCTTTTGCAGCCGAACATTAGGCACATTTCATTGATGCCAAACAAGTCGAAGTGGAAAAGAATAGTAGGATTGCTTTACTCTTGAATTTATGTGAATAAATCATCTTCATCCTCATCATCGTCGTTACTCGCGAGTTGTGACGCTTGAGCTACGGCAGAAACGAGTTGCGCTCCTGCACCGCCCGCAACTTTCTCACGCGCCATTTCCAGCAGTGCACGATGGGTTTCACGTTGGAGAGTTTTCAGTTTCGGCGCAAACTGCAACTTGAGATCCCAATTCACCTTCTTCGGGACTATAATGTCAAGGTCCGAGTCCGGATTGTTGAATTTGGCGTTCGCATCTGATATCATCTTCTCGTACCCGTCCCGCCAACGCTTCAGTTGTGTGTCGGCAGGTTCGGTTTCTTCCACATACTTTTTCAGTTCTTCACTTCGCGGGTTGTAGTTGCGAAACTTCAACTTCTTCATCAGCGCCTCGTTGCGCTCCTCCCTATTTTCGGCGTCCACTTTTTCCATTTTGCCTCGTCGACACGACAAAGCGCAGCACTCTCATCTAACCATGTCACGGAGTGTCGTCTAGGTGTCGTCGATGCCAGTTGTAGCGGAGTTGCAGAATTGAAATGACGAGCCTGGGGATTGGCCAAATTTTCGAAAATTAATTATATTTTACGGCGTCCTTTCAAACGTGGAACAGACGCCACACTCCAGCGCTTGTGCTGCGTTTGTGGCGCTGGCCTCAAGCGTGTGCGGCTACTCGCAACTCCGGATTTGCGACACGCAGTGTAATCGGCTTGCAACTCAGAGCCATTTTAAATCTCGTCTCCTCGAGATAGAGATTGATGGGGCTCATGTCGATACTGCGCAAAGTGAAGGAGCGCGAGCGCGAGCTACGCATTCTTGTGCTGGGCCTCGACAATGCCGGCAAGACAACGATTGTGAAGAAGCTGAAGGGTGAGCGTGTCGATACGATATCGCCAACCCTTGGATTCGATATTTCCACGATGGCGTTCGGTGGGTATTCATTGAATTTGTGGGATGTTGGTGGCCAGCAAACCATACGTGCTTATTGGCGTAATTACTTCGAACAGACCGATGGAATTATCTGGGTCGTAGATAGTGCGGATGTGACGAGGCTTTCCGACTGTCGAACTGAACTCGAGAATCTATTAGACGAAGAGCGACTCGCTGGCGCTTCGCTACTCATTCTCGCCAACAAGCAAGACCTCCCCGATGCCTTACATTCCGGCCTCATTGCCAAGCACCTTGGTTTAAATTCTGTTATAGGAAAAAATCGTCATTGGCGTGTGGCTCCCTCCCGAGCGACCTCAGGGAATGCTGAAGCCGACTCCCAACTACGTGCCAGCATGGAGTGGCTCGTGTCAGACATTGGATCTCGTATTTTCCTAGCCGAGTGAAGGAAGGAGGTAGAAAGAATTGAACTGTCCGCCTGTTCGCCCTGGAGAATTGGCCTCGCATGGGTTTATTCGAGCCAACTTTCGACTCGACAGCTTGCGCTTCTTATACTTACTACAAAAACTACGCAAGCACAACACGCTTCATTGCCAAGTAAACTCTGTTTGATATAAGTACAGGAGTCAAGAACAGACGATCATGGGAACGAGGAGACCAGAATGAAGCTGTCAGCGACACGGATACGGTTTCAAGCTTGATCATCGATATGGTGAATCACAAGTGGCGGATTGATTCTACAGTCAGTCGCTATTGCTCTTCTTTCTGATCAGCGAGCCCCAAGCTTTGTGGTGTGTTACCCGACTCACGACTGATCTTCCGGTTGTCAAGCGTCATGATATCTTCCCCTTTCGGCAGACGAGATGAAAAAAGCATGTCGGGACCATTGAACAAGGTGTACACTCGCGTGTTCTTCGCGAAAAGAGAAAGAGTCGGGAAGATGTCGAGTTCTCCAACAAACACATAATCTACTGTGCCTCGGCTTACCCCATCCACACTGAACTCAACTTCCGCCTTGATGTTTGTTGATTTTCTATGTTCATTTCCAGATTCGATCGTTTCCGTTCTCACCAGACAACCAATAGTCCTGCCTGGACCAACATCACCGCCGAATGCAGTCCAAGTCTCTTTCCCGTCGACAGTGCGGATGAGGCTGCCTGATGTACAGAACCCGATAGAGTTGGGTCTTGTACCACACAAACAATTCAGTGGAAGTTCTCGAGTCGCCAGTCCAAGACAGACGCCACCACCAGTTGCTTGACGAAGTACAAAAAATTCGTAATACACCCGTCTGCGGTCGGCTCGAATCGGAATAGGCAACACTCCACGAACAGATTTGTATAATCCCCGCTCCTGAACCCGAACCGCACAATGATTCCTATTCATCAATGTGATTCCATCGGAACATTCCTTGTCCGAGAACCCGAGCATGGGAGAGGACAACCTTGCGCGTACTGAGTAAGCGAGCTCCGTGGGGTCTCCTGAAAATGCGTAAGCACGATAGGGAGCGGTATGGGGTAACGAGCCATCCTGGTCGTTTAACACAGCGGCGTAGGCAGCATCCTCAATGACTGGGACATTCGGATCGAATCGAGCTCTTGCCTGTTCAAGGTTAATGTGTTCAAATGATGACGCTCGCGAAATTGTGCCTTCCGTGGGACGGTCATGTACTGATTGTCGATCTTTCAAGCTATTAACATTCACAACGGTGACGTCGAAGGGCCGGTCGGATATCTCAGTATGCATGTATGACTTCCGAAAGGCGTGGTTCGTTGCATCCTCGTGTTCGGTGTATTTGTACGCGACACCAATCCGCCGTTGGAATCGAGCCATTCTTCGTGGGGTCATAAGACCGTTGCGAAGTTGCGCCTGTTTCGCTTTGATGATTTCCGCATATTCCTGCTGCTTGCTGTTCGAGCTGCCGAAAACACTTGAACAGAAACACGTTGGGTCGCCGCACGATTCTACTGTGACGGATAGCACATTGTTGATGATGCCACGCTCGTCAAATGTGATTTGCTGTTCAGGTGCATGCCGCCAAACATTATCAATGATGACTAAATGAAGTAAGGTACATGGCGAGAGTACATGAAAAGTCAGTTGGAGTGTTCGGTTGGTCATTTGAAAGTGTGCGGAAAGGAATAGACAACTTACATTTGTACTGGTATTCGCCAGGTGAAAGTGCCTTTGAGAAGACCCACACAGTCTCATCATTAGTGGTGATCTTTTCCATACGCTCAGTCTTCTCCCAGTTACTGAAAGTACCGGTAACAAACGCAGAAGTTGCGGGATACGACCATACGAAAGTGACATCGGTAACAAGCTACGAGATTTTTGATCACGCAAATCAAGTTTTGTGCATCCAAGTCGGAATTTGGCATAATGGTTAGCGGATGCATAATGGAGTCGAACAAATAACCGACGCGATAAGAGATGAAAGGCGAAAGTGCGGAAATTAGAAGCTTACCTCAAATGATGATGCGGGTGCGGTTGCTTGTTGATATTCTTTCTCGTACAGTCGATGGTGGCTAATTTGAAACACTGCACTTGTAGAAGGAGTGCCTCTGCTATTGGGAGTCCTCGACTCGCCGGGAGCCATAGCAATAACTCTCAACACGAATTCTGGGACGACAAACGGTGTAACCGCGAGTGATTGTGCTCAGAGCGCACAGAACGCAACGTAGCGGGTAACGATTTCTCGCGGACGTGATGGTGGACAGCAGATGATGCTTCGGATTGTCTATTTTGATTTTCATTAAATTTCTGTTGATCTTTTAATCATTGCAGTTTTTACCTTCTTCACCGAATAAATGCCTTGGTACGTGCTAGTGGAAACTACTTGTTCCGTTTGGTAATATTCAATTATTATTGATAGGCATCCAACGCTGAGCGGATTCCTCTTCTAATGAGAACAGATAAGACAACCTGATGGAACAACTCTGTGTTTCGCACCGTAATCTTCAACGTAAGATCATTCGATGTTAGCTGATCACCACTTCGTTGATTCATTAGCAAATCACAATATCCTAGCCTTCAGGCAAATCCGCAGGCGGAAATATCACTGGCTGAAACAAGCGATTGCTATCCGCCAAAATTCCTGTTATTCCTGTTAAATTGGGTCGTTCGCTCTAGGTCCCTAGAAATGCACATCTTGGGGCTTCCAGTACTAAACCACAAAGTTTCTATTTTTGAAACTTTATTGCAATTATTATTTACTAAACTCTGTTCCGCGTCACAATAAATAACAATGTAGATAAGTAGCTCAACGAGTCTTCGGACAACAGTGACCTCCAAAAGGCTAGGGTAACCAGACAGATCTTAATACTTAGCAGTCAAAGATGACTACAGGAAGGAAGCAAAACATTCTGCTTAGCTTGAGCTATGACGAAACTCTACCTAATTACTATTTAGAATCAGCAGGCTTTGCGGAACCTCGATTTGCACACAGGAATTTGGAATTTTTCGGACATAGATGTGTTACACGAATTCCTTGTATCTCGCATTTTCTGCTTTTCGGAGACGCAGGCAATGAAAATATTGAGAATTCAATTGAATTATCAGATGATCAACAATTTAAGTTTGTGTGATGATATTAAACAACAAATGTGAGACAAAACAAAAAGTAAAGTTTGACCCATAGAGCTTTATAATGACTAGACTCGAGATTTGGGTACAGCAGGTCTAAACAGGGAATCAATTAGGGTACAAAGTGTAATTCTTACGTACATATCTTCGAGGGATACCGACAGAAACAAAAACGAGAATAAAAAGGCAGTATCAATTATAGAACTTCGACGAGGTAATTTCTTGAGATCCAATTTAATTGATCACACATAACAACTCAAAATGAAGGAAAGAACAAGTTATTTGAATGGTGTTGAAGACAATGGCTGGAAAAATCTTGCATTGGAATCTTTAACTAATTTAATGTTTTTGTACGCTACGGGATCTTGGATTTGCCAATCAGCGCATATTGAAGGAAAATTCCGCATTATTATTCTGACG
>JAAUYH010115375.1_pt1 | contig 18372 bp, 13 predicted proteins | sample 7278061 | NCBI WGS metagenome assembly JAAUYH01 (sample SAMN14350203, study PRJNA611818) | marine sediment metagenome | isolation source: surface marine sediment (0.6m) | place: French Polynesia: Moorea | collected 2018-08 | reverse complement strand
GACAGGTATTTCACCTGAATAAACTCCAAAACTAGTAAAAATTACTCTCTCCTGCTCAAAACCTCTTGACAGGGGGGACTTTCTCTGGTCTTCTTTTGGCGAAGGTGTTGTCTTCAAAACATTTTTTAAAACAAATTATGTAACAAACTATTGAAAGACTTAATTGAGAAAGAATTGAATCAGGGATTGGGATTAGACTAGAAAGACTTTTACTAATTCTCTGTAGCAATGTCCAAAGGAAAAAAGACATCAAAAGGATATCCAGAACTTTACGATGAGGTAAAAAAGAGAGTAAATTTGTCCTTAACTCCCACGGCGATCGCTGGATTAGATAGACTTGCCGAAGAATTAGCTTTATCACGTTCAGAATTAGTAGAACAAATAGGGCGTGGTTTAATTCCCTTAGCCGAACAAAGTAGTTTATCCGAAGAATATATAATTACCCCGATCCAGTCATTATCGATTACAGAATGTGCCCGCTTACCCGAAACTATGGGAGCATTTTTAGTAACCAATTTTGCCCAGTTTGCTTATGTAGGGTCTAGCACCAATTTAAAGAAAAGATTTGCAGATTTAAGTTTTTTAGAACAAACAGAGCAATTTAAGACTGAAGTAGCTTTAGATAGGTCAAAATCAGAGATAGAAGTATTATGGATTGAATGCGATCGCTACCAGGTAATATCTAAAATTGAGCAACAATTATTAATCCAGTTTAACCATCTTACTTTTTCTCAACCAAGTGCAAGCAGTCAAAACATAAGCGATCTCCGCGATCAATATGTGGAATAAACAAAGCATAATCTTAATTTTTGCCAAGAAAATCTAAATATTTTCTGAATTAGAGGATGGGAATACGAAAAGTAATATAAAGTAAAGATGAATAAGCAGATAGGGTACTGTCGAATAAAAAAAGTATTGATAATTCCTGATGATAGACGCTTCTTACGTAGATTTGGGATTTCCCCTCACAGGAAAATTATTGCCTTTAGATAATGGCTATATTATCTATTCTGCTTTATCTTGTATCTGTCCTAATCTACATAAATTAAAGAAGATAAGCATTCATCCCATCGCAGGAATTCCCAACTCATCTAAGCAACTTAGACTGACCAAACGCTCTAAACTCCAAATAAGAATACCAATAGAGCAAATTCCTCAAATTTATGAATTTCTGGTGGAACAAACTTTTAATATCGGTCAAAATCAATTTCATCTAGGAATTCCTGAGTACCAACCATTGATCTCTTCTTCTAGCGTTTATTCGCGCTTAGTAGTGATCCGACGACGCACTAAGCCTCAATTGTTTTTAGAAAAGGCTCACGAACAACTACAAAAATTAGGCATTCAAGGAAATATCCATATTCTTAAGAAAAAGAATGGTCAGCTTCAGTGTAGACAAGTAGTGATCAAGAAAAAAGAAGGAACTTTCTTTGCCAGAGGATATGGAGTAAAGGTTACAGACTTAGATGAAGAAGACTCCCTGATACTTCAACAAAAAGGTATTGGTGGTAAACACAAAATGATGTGTGGCGTATTTGTTCCCTCCTGGAATAGTCCCACTAAAGCAAAATGATTTTCGTTCCACAGCCGAAAATATTCCTGTCTCTAAAAGCTAATGATACGACCATCATTCATCGTGCAGGAATAACAGGATTATGGATGAGTTTAAAAGTATTAGAGCAAAAATACCCAGATCCTCTTCAACGACCTGGTCATCTCACCTGGGATTTAACAGCTACTTCCATTAGTCTTAATTGGCAAGGAGAAGACTTGCCTGTTTTAAATTGGTTGCTTCAGCAGTCTTTTCAAATTGATGAAGACGGATTAATAAAATTTACTGGATTAGAATCTTGTTCGCTGACCTTAATTAATAGAATACATAATCATAAAGCAATCAATGATACTTTTTTGAAACTTCATTGGTTTTATAAAAAAAGAAAAGTAACTTCTCAATCTTTTAAGATAAATAATATTCGAGTTTTTTTTAAATATAAGCAACTCAATTCCTATGCTCATCAAACTTTAGCAGAAAAATTATGTAACAAATCTGGCAATTTAATTGATGGCTATATCCCAATTGTTAGCTGGCTATATCCTGGAGCAACGGTTCGTCATGCAATACTTAGTAAATTCAATAAGATAGAAGAAAAAGTAGAATATGCTCTTGCTCTATTATTTCTCCCTTTAGTTTGTCAGTATTATATTTTGCAAGAGAATGCGGTCAAAACTTATGATGACAGATTGACTAAATACTTAATAGTAATTCCTGAAGTATATAACTTAGAAACAGCTGCTGTTAGATGTTGGAATTTCCAAAGCATCAACTATGTAGATTTATATGTAGCTAGTTTGGCAGAAGCAGCTTTAAAATATTATCATTATACTCAAGGCTTAACTTTGCTAATAAACAACGTAGAATGTTGCCAAGTTTTACTCTATGAAAAGCTGAATAAAAAATCTCGGCAAAGAGCTATATTTGATGTTCAAGATTTTACAATCACACCTCAATCAGTTAAAGATTATCAATTTATTTGTCAACATTTTGCTAAAAATATAATTTTCTTTAAAAAAGAAGGAAAAAGGAAAAGCTTTATCGTTAAAGTCAACTCGATTCGTTCTATTATTGCTAGTAATTTAGCTGATAACTTACCTTGGTGGACAGACTTTTGGGAAAATATATATGAAACAAATTCATTAGGAGATATAGAAGAACAATTAGTCTTTAATCGTAAGGGATTACTTGCCATGATTGAAGAAGATGCAGCATTAGAAATCTATCAAGATTTTATTCATGCCTTTCATGAAGCTTTGAGGAAAATCTATGCTAAAACCTATGACAAAAAAAAGAGTAAAAAAGATAATCAATCCAGGATTGAAAAAAAGTATGAAAGTATTAGAAGTGAACTCGCTAGATGTTATGACCAACAATCTTTAGAAGATTTTTTGTCTGATTTCTTGGCTAGAGCAGGTCTTAATTCGGCATTGTATAACCAGTGGTCAGAATTATTGCCTCTAATATTTAACGAAGTGAATTGGCAAAGAACCAGAAACTTGGCATTAATTAGTTTAGCTAGTTATAAACCAAAAAGATTTTCTTTACGCAAGATTCCCATTAAGTTTTGGACAACATTAATCAGTATTAACTATCAAGCTGCTATTTTCTTCTTGTACGAAAAGCCAATCACAGAAATATTTTTAGAAAAAGAGGAAATCTTACAATAATCAGCACCCTAATTTCACCTCCTATTTAGCATTATGTATTACTTATTTGGTACTTTAATGACTCACTATGGTTCGGCATCTTTGAATCATGGGAAAAGCAAAGGTAATTTTAGTCCTCTACAAAAATCCAAGTGGCATAATAAAATTCACTCTACAGTAAATAGTGATGCTATTCGCTGGTCATTACGCTATTACTGGCAACAACATGGTTATTCTGTCAATCGTGTTTGGGATGCAGATGAGTTTATCAATACCTGGACAGATAGCAATTTTAATCCAGAAAGATTTATTGATGATGATGTTTTGGGTTATCTTCGTCCTGAAGCTGTTAGAGCAGAAGTTACAGAAGAAGTGAATGAAGAAGATTCGGGTACAGAAGATGATGAACAAACCCAAACCAGACATCCTCAGAGATTAGGGGCATTGGGGGTAAATAAAGCATTTTCTTTGACTCCTTTTGATGGAGGAGTCACTTTTAATACTACCAGTGGCAGAGATAAAGATTCGACTTCTTTACACTTTATCGAATTTCATAATACTCGCTATCAGTATGCTTTTGGTTTAGATTGCAATAATCTTAAAGATAAATCGCGAATTTTTGCTGTTTTAGATGGTTTAAAATTTATCCGTAAGGTAGGAGGACATAATAATGTGTTTTGCTATGATTTTTCTCCAGAAAGTATAGTATTCCGTTGGACAGAGGATAACTCACCAGAGATATTTTATTGTTTTGAGCAATTGGAAACTAGACCAGGAATCTATGCAGAACCCAGCATATCTGAAGATTTAATTGATTTAGTAACAGTAGAAGATATCAACCCAGATGAGCTATGGATTGGAGGCAAAATTGCTAAAAACTTTAAACTAGAAAATGCTCATATTCATCAAGGGAAGAAAAAGCTTATTGCTGAGTTGAAACAAGTGATTGCTAGAGATTTAGATTTAAAAATACCAGGCTCAGATACTACTTCAAACCAATGAATTCTATTGCTTTGTATGTTGATGTTCCTTGTGCTACATTTCGTCAGTCTCGTAGTAGAGAATATGGAAAAACTTATCCTGTACCACCTCCTTCAACAGTTTATGGAATGTTATTGTCTTTGGTGGGAGAAACCGATGCGAGAAAACATTGTGGCGTAAAACTAGCTATTGCTATGTTATCTCAACCACAAAAGTCTAAGGTGTTGAGGAAGATGAGACGTTTCAAAGAGAAGGATTTGAGTGACAGGAGAAATACTGTACCCGAATATCAAGAAATTCTGACTGGTATTAAATTCATTGTCTGGATAGATTCGTTAGGGGAAGAAGTAAAGCCCACTCTGGCAGTAAGAATCGAGCAAGCAAAAACCAATCCTTCTAGTGTCAAACGCTTTGGTTGTTTGTATTTGGGAGAAAGTAGCGATTTAGTTAATTCGGTTAGATTGGCTTCTGAGAAATATTTAAAGCAAGATAAAAAATGGTTGGTGAAAGACGATCGGGGAAACATGACTCTACCTTATTGGGTTGACCATGTCGGTTCGAGAGGAACAAGATGGTTGCGCTATTCTTTGATTGAAATTGATGTTGATTATCCACCCCTATCTTCTTGGACAGTGATTCAGACTGATTAAAAACAAGCACCTGTGAATGTTAGAGAATTTTGAGAGAGAAAAATACTTGTAATCTATCTATAACAGTTATTTCAGCGATCTTATGTCTTCAGGAGATGCCTGTTTTTTGCTTAAAGCTTTGTAAATTAAGGGGTTCAGTGACTGGTTTAATTGATAATATTGGGTCGTGAGCTATTTTAAGCAGTGTTTTCGGATTGATGCTTGTAGAATCTTCTATCAGCTATTGTCTGTTATGGATTGTAGGCTCTGGTCTGCTTCTTGGTTATATGTCTTTAGGCGTTGCTCACTAGAAAGCTACTTTTTTTACCACCTCTCGATCTATCCTGCTTCTTGGTTATATGTCTTTAGGCGTTGCTCACGATAAGAGAAGACAAAATTCAAGCTTACTTAGCGAATCTGCTTCTTGGTTATATGTCTTTAGGCGTTGCTCACACCTTTTAGAAGAAGAGGATGTAGACACTCTCTCGGATCTGCTTCTTGGTTATATGTCTTTAGGCGTTGCTCACTCTCCTGGCGGGTGCTTGACTCTCAACATTTCGGACTCGCCCACTGCTTCTTGGTTATATGTCTTTAGGCGTTGCTCACATTAAGCAGATGCAACAAGCACGCGATCGCTACCCCTGCTTCTTGGTTATATGTCTTTAGGCGTTGCTCACTGGAACAAAAAACACGACGAATTCGTACTGAAATCTCTGCTTCTTGGTTATATGTCTTTAGGCGTTGCTCACATACCAGAAAAAAATTAATTAGATAAAACTAGTAAGATCGCGTTTAAAATCATCAAGGCTACAAACAAAGCAGCCAAGAAAAAACTGATTGTGCCAAAGCGAGGAAATCTGGTAACAAACTTTTCTTGCTCGTCGAGAGAGAGTTTTGCTTGTCGCATCCCTGCGGTAGTATCAATAGTCTTAATATCTAAATATTTAGCTAGTTCTGTTTCTATTTCAGTTTTTTGAAGTATGATTCTACGACGATATTCTATTCCTTTAATCAAGGCTTGTAGCCCTAAGAAAGAAGTGAATAAGCCCAAGATAAATAAGGGGGTGGTTAAAAATTCAGCGAATTTAAAGCCAGGAATTCTCAGCAACCCGCAAGCTACAATAATTAAGCTGCTATTGAGGGTGATATAGAATTTATTTCTATCCCAGTTGAGATTGATTTGGAATCGATATTCTTCAATAATGATTTTATAGAAATCTATTAAATGCTCATTACCCATTACTTGTTACTTGTTACTTGTTAATTATTACAGAAGGAGCAAAAGTAATATTTTCAGCCTGTATAAGAATTTTAGGATTTATGAATGTTGCTCTCTATTCCTCAATTCTATGGCTAGGTTCTTCTCAATAACAAACAGCAGGCGATCGAAACTTGAATTGCCAACTACAACCGATAATTAATCTTAAGATTACCGAATACAACTGCACTCAAAGCTTGAATATCTTGACTTAATAGTTGCGAGATCGATATCTTAGCGCGATCGCAAACTGGAATTAGCAATTTAATCAAGTTCAACGGCTTATCGTTATGCTGAGTTAAAGTTATTTTCAGTTGCTCCATAATCTTGCCTAGTGCAATAAACTGAGTCAAATCTCGCTCGATCACTCTTTCAAAAGAAAAGTGAATCAGTTGCAGTTTTTGCATCAAATCAGGAAGATTAGGTGGCAAAATTAAACTCGGAGTAATGGCAATTAGATCGCTAATTCCTTTGATATTAATGAGATTCTCTTCGGTATTATCGCCTGTTTCTTGTTGTGGCTGATTTCCTAACCAACTCTTACACCGAGAGCAAAAACCCAACCGAGAAGAATTGGCGATCGCTTTTTGAGAAGAATCACAATGAGGACAACGATCGATTAACTGGCAATTATGTTGGGGACAAAAATTAACATCCCTAAATGACCATAATAAAGGCTCATAAATTGGATTTCCCTCTTGTCGCCTAGCTTCAAAACATTGAGGGCACCAGGCTTTATCTTGTCGAAATAATCCGCGATCTTTAATTATTCCTTTCCAAGTTAAACAAGATAAATACCGCAAATCTTGACGTAGAGTTAATTTAGCTAAGGCTAGGACGAGCGATCGCGTCATGTCCCGCATACCATTAATAGCTGGTTTGGCATCGCTATTGCCGAAAAGTGTACTGACATTCTTGGTAAGCATTTCCGAGCGATACTTATCGCCCAAGATTAAAGGAGCAATTTCTCCCATAATTAGCTTTTGAGGAGTAACGCAGTGTTCTTGAGCTAATCTGGTTACGTAGCTGCTGAGGCTTTCGGTTAATAGAGTTCCTAATCCTATCGGTTCGAGAGAATATAGACGACTCCTCTGAGGGAGTTTGAGAGATTTTGGGAAAGTTAGGCGATCGTATATCCCTAAATCGCTGTGATTAATCATGCTTGTTGATTTTCCTTTGATTTCTCAAGTTATTGAGGGCGATTATTCATCTTGATTTTGTTAAGAAGCTGAAATTATGGTACTTTGATCGCTCTTTGGGGAATTATCTGTAATAGATTTTCTTTATAATTTCCTATTTTGAGCTTTATACAAACCGAGATAGAGACTGAAAAATATAAAAACAAGACCGCGCCAGAAGAATTAGATGCAGTTTTAATGCTGCAATTTTTCATCGCTTGGGCGGGAGAGGGATTAACCGATCCGCCTCGGCTTGGTTGGTGGAGTATGCAGTTACTAGATGAATGGGGTGGCGAAGATTTATTCAAACGCCTTTTTCCACGAACGTTTCAATGGGCTTTGTTGGAAGGAGTGCGAAAAGTTGCTATTCAGGCAGATAGGCAAAAGCGGACAAATTTAGCTCAACCCGATGCGGTTCGCACTTTATTTTTCTGGGGATTTGGAATTGATGAAAAATTAGAGGAGCGTTTATCGTTTCATAAGCAGAATGCCAGCAATCCTTATGCTGTCCTAAATTTTCCTCTCGATCTCAGAAAAGAGTTTAATGAACAAGCTTTTGAACAAGCTATTAAATCTCTGAATTCAGAAATTGCTTTCAAGATTGTTCCTGAAGGACGTGAGATCGAGGATGTAATGCCAGAATCGATCGCTGATACAGCGAAGAATCTGGTTTCTGGGCTAATTCCTCTTGCCGATCGATACCCAATGCCGTTTTATCGAATACAGGAGAAGACGGAGTGAAGGTTCTTGAGAAAAACATGACTGAGATTTTCGCTTATGGTTCAGAGGTAGAAAAATCTCATTCTCGGCTGTTACGTATGTCCTTAGCAATAGAGGAAAGTCGTGAATATTGGGAGCATAACGAGCCGAAGCTTTCTAAAAAAGATAAAGAAATTGTTGCCTTTGAGAAACGCTGGTTTGGTAATAAAAGTCTGTCCCGCGTTCGTACTATTTTAAAAAATTTTAGCGATCGCTTTGATGCTTATCCTGTTGCTTTAGAGGTTTTACAGCAGTGGTGTCCTAGCGAACTAGCTACCCGTCAGAATATCTGTCACTGGCATTTACAGTTGTCAGATCCGATTTATCGTCAGTTTTCGGGAGTTTTTCTCGAACAGAGACGAGCTAACGGTCAGGATAGTATTGATCGCGATGTAGTAGTGCGTTGGATCGAACAGCAACTAGATAAAGATTGGTCATCTGCTACTACCATTCGTATGGCTACAGCATTAATCACTTGTGCTACTAATGCTGGTTTGTGTTCGGATAAAGCTGGCACTCGTCAGCTTATTTATCCCCAAGTGACGGATGAGGCGTTAACCTATTGGCTGTATTTTCTGCGCTACCTAACCTTTACTGGTTCTCTGTGGTCAAATCCCTATTTTGCTTCAGTAGGATTGAGTGGCAGATTACTGGAACAACGTCTGAATCGTCTGGCAGATTTTTCTTTTCAATGTATTGGTGATGTCTATGAATTGGACTGGAAACATAACGACTTAAAAGCTTGGGCAATTGAATCTCTCGGATTGAGTTGGGAGGAAAAAGTATGACTGTCTCATTGAGTTCTTTTTCCTTTGATTCTTCCTTAGATTCAGCAATACAAGCACTGCGGAAAGACTTATTAGCTGAAAATAGCCCGCAGATCAGTACGATGCGGAACTATCATTTTGCAATTTTACGTTATGACCCCAGAGAGGAGTTTAAGTTGCGATCGCAGGTTCGGCGATTGAGCGATGAGTTAAAGGGACAGGGTTGGAATATTTTATCTATTTCCCTACAGCAGTTATTGATAAAGCGACTTAAAGAGGAAGAACCTAGAGTTATTGAAAGTATTATTCGTACTGAAAAACGTCTGTATCAAAGAAATTCCGAACGCGCCCTCAATCATTTGAAGGACAAGATTGCTGATTATGTTGAGGGTGTTGATGGCATTGCTAAAGATGTAATTGCTTTAGTTGATGAGTTTGCCCAAGAGTATCCCGATAGCTGTAACCGTACCCTAATTTTCATCGGACGTGCAGGGGCTTTATATCCTTTCTTCCGTTCTTCAGCTTTGTTGAAACACATTGACGGTAGAACGCAAAACATTCCTCTGGTTTTGCTCTATCCAGGAGAGAGAAGGGACACCAGCGCACTTTCTTTTATGGGAGAAGTATCTACCGATCGAGATTATCGACCTCGGATTTATGGATAATTCTATAGGAAATTTTATCAATGCTAATTAAAGATATTTTTGCTGCGAATATTACTCGTGATATTGCTCCAGTTATTTATTTTCACGAACAAGACCCCCAAAAGGTTTGGTCGGAAGTTTCTGAATATATTATTACAGGCGGTTATGCAGAAGGCGATCCGAGAAAGAAAAGAATTCAATCGGGTATTCACGAACAGTTTGTTAAACTGCTGCGATCGCTTGCCAGAGAATTGAGTAAAAAATCGGGTTCTGCATTACCTGCGGTCTGGATTTCGGGCTTTTATGGTTCGGGTAAGTCTAGTTTTGCCAAATTGTTAGGGCTTTCTCTAGATAATTTAGAATTGCCCAATCATCGTCCTCTAGCAGAGGCTTTATTAGCACGAGATGATTCCCCAAGAAAAGACGAATTTAAACAAGCATGGCACAAGGTTCGCTCCTCAATTGACCCAATAGCAGTAGTTTTTGATATTGGTTCGGTGGCTAGAGAAGGAGAGCAAATTCATTCGGCGGTTAAGCGCGAAATACAGAAAAGACTGGGTTATTGTCCGATTAATTATGTAGCAAATTTTGAACTGAAGTTAGAACTGGATGGAAAATGGGAAGATTTTTTACGCTGTGCGGGAGAAGCCTTAAATAAATCGTGGTCGGAAGTCAGACAAGATAAATTAGCCGATGAAGATTTTTCTCAGGTAATGTACCAGCTAGAACCAGACAAATATATAGACCCGATGAGTTGGTATGACTCTCATGTGGCTTCTGACGCGAATAGCGGTTCTTCAGTAGCAGAAACTGTTAGTGCGATCGCTGCTATGTTAAAACATCGCGCTCCCAAAAAAACTTTATTTGTAGTAGTTGATGAAGTCAGTCAATACATCTACCAAAATGATACTCGAATGCTCAAATTACAGTCATTTGTGGCAGATTTAGGGCAGAAATTAAAAGGAAAAGTTTGGTTGTTGGCAACAGGACAGCAAAAACTAGAAGATAATGACGACGAAAGCAATATTGGCAAATTAAAAGACAGATTTCCGCCTCATTTACGGGTTCATCTCGACCCCGCGAATATCCGCGATGTAGTTCACAAACGGCTCTTAAAAAAAGCTCCCAGTAAAGAAGCAGAATTGCGATCGCTTTTTCAGCAACATCGTAGCGACCTCAAGCTTTACGGTTACGGTTGTGAATCTATTACTGAAGAGAATTTTCTGGAAGTTTACCCCTTGTTGCCTGGTTACATTGACCTATTGATGCAGATTGCTTCTAGCCTAAGAGTTCGTTCTGCAAGGGTGAAGGGCGATGACTATGCTATTCGCGGTTTGTTGCAGTTACTGGGGGACTTGTTTCGCGAACAAAATCTGGCAGAAAAGGAGGTAGGAGAATTAATCACTTTAGACAGAATTTATAACATTCAAGGTTCGTCTTTGGATGCAGATATGCAGAATACTATGACTCGTTTATTTACCCATCAAGAAGTTACCAATGATGAAGTTGCTATCAAAGTAGCTAAAGTAGTTGCTCTGCTGGAGTTGATTCAAGAACAACAGGCTACGACAACTGAGCTAATTAGTAAGTGTCTCTATCAACGGATGGGGATGGGGAATGCCGAACCAGAAATTCAGCAAGCATTAGATAAATTGCGTAATCTGGGATTAATTTCCTATTCGGAAAAACTAGGTTATAAAATTCAAAGTTCTGCGGGACAGGAATGGCAACGAGAACGAGATGATTACGGCGTTACTAATCAACAAATTAGCGAAAGTGTCAGTGATAAACTGAAAGAATTACTGGGAACTGTAGATAATCCTCGTTATAAAGGAAAATCTTTTCGTTGGACTGCTTTTTATAGCGACGATCGCCAAATTCAAGATAAAAGGCTTCAGAAAACCACCGATCTCGATGTGATTACTATTGATTTTCGCTATCTGACCAAGAATGATTCAAAAGCGGACGAAGTTTGGATTCAAAAAAGTGCAGCAGATAATTATAAAGAGCGTCTCTTTTGGGCAATCGGTTCTTTAGAAACTTTGCCAGATAAAGTACGAGAATTAGCACGCTCTCAGAATATTATTAAACGCTATGGTTCTCGCTTGCAATCAATTACCCCCGATAAACAAAGACTCTTTTTTGAAGAACAAAGTCGTTGCGAAGAACTAGAAAAACAAATAAAGAATGCGATCGCAGAACGGTTTATGGGCGGACAGATTTATTTTCAGGGTAGAACCATCGATAAACACCAATATGGTTCTACTTTTGCTGTGGTTCTTAAAGGACTGGGAGACTCTATTTTACCTATTCTCTACGAAAAGTATGTTGATATTGCTATTACCGATACCGAGTTAAAACAGTTACTCGAACTCAATCTTGCAGGAATTTCCGACAAATTCATGTCACAGAAGTTGGGTATTTTTGAGCTTGATGCAGGAAAATATCAACCTAGCTGTAAAGGTGATGTTCCCAGTCGTATTTTACAATATTTGACCGATAACAATGGTAGTGGTGGAACTAATCTACTACAGCATTTTGGCGGTTCTCCTTTTGGTTATGGTTCGGATGTAGTTAAGGCTTGTATTGCAGGATTACTCAGGGCTGGCAAAATTCGGCTTAGACCAGAATCAGGCTCGGATATTACTTCGATGCGCGACCCTGGGACAAAAGACATTTTTACTAAAGACAATCAATTCAAACGGGCGGATATTCTGCTACAAAGTGGACAGGGTATTAGTGGGCGAGATCGCAATAAAATCTGTAAGTTTTTTCAAGAATCTTTAAATCAAGAATTAGATCGGGAAAATGATGCGATCGCTGATGCAGTTTTTAATTATTTTCCTGGAAAGGTTAAAGCCTTACAGGAACTAGAAGCCAAATATAATCAGCTTCCTAACCGTCCCGAATTACCCGAAACTTTAATTAAATTACGACAGGCATTAGAAAACTGTACCCGCAGTCGTCAGGTAGAAGATACGGTAATAGCCGTTAAAAAATATTTGGATACTTTACAAGATGGCATTCAGCAGCTAGGGATTATCAATGCAGAATTAACTGAAGAGAAAATTAAGGCTGTCAAACAAGCTTGTGAAATTAAAAACCATCAAGTAGCACAGCTAAAGGAAATTGGCAAAGAAGCAGAAGTCGATCGAGAAATTCAAGCTCTAGAAGAACATTTGAACTTAGACCGACCTTGGCGCGATATTGAAATTTTACAACCTCATATACATACAATTCGCGATCGCTATAAAGAGGCAAGATTAGAATTAATTAACCATCAAGAACAACAAGCACAAACAATTGAGACAAAAATCAAACGCAGAAATGGGTTTGGTAGTTTGTGTGAGAAGAAAAGTATTTATGTGGTCGATCCCGTTAAAAAAGCTCGCCATCAAGCTACTGATGATTCCCTTTATCCCAGTTTACTCCAGCTAAGAGATACTACTTCTCTTAAACACGCAGAACGGGAAGCCAATGAAAAACTCGATCGCGTGTTAGCAGAAGAAACTCAAATCCAAGTAATTCCGATAAACATTACTAAAGGTTTGATTAATCGCGAAATAAGCAGCCAAGAAGAGGTTGAAGCATTAGTAACAGAATTACGCGATCGCTTGTTGAATCAGCTTAAAGATGGTGTTCGGATTCGTATTACTTGATTCCCTCATCCCCTAACCCCTTCTCCCTTGGGGAGAAGGGGAATATTCATCTCTTTATATCTACTTGTTTATGTTTCACCTTACCTTACTTCTTTTCTACTTCCCTCTCTTTATCTTGCTCCCCTCTCCTGCTAGGAGAGGGGTTGGGGGTGAGGTTAAATCTATCTCCTAAAAACTATGTCTCATCTAACTTCTGAAACTAAAGCCAAACTATCATCAACTATTCGCGAATTGCGCGATCGCCTGTTGGCGGATATTCACGATACGGCAGATAGTACCTATCGGTTATCTTTACCTATTGAAAAGGCTGGATTGGCTGAAGAACAAAGAGTAAAGCGTTGTCGTTATGAACAGTGGTTACAAGAACAAGATAAAGACTTAGAAATCGCCCGTTTAGAAGCAGAGAAATTAGCAGCAGCAACTTTTCTCAATCGTCTTGTTGTTATTAAGCAGTTAGAAGCTTTGGAATTAATCAAACCCAAGGTAGTAACGGGAGGCTGGCAAAGCAGAGGTTATCAGGATTTTCAAGAGTTTGCACGCGATCTATGTAAAGACGACAGCGAAGGATTTAGTACCTTGTTAGGATTACTTTACGACGAGTGGGCGTTAGATTTACCTGGATTATTTGGCAAAGTCGGGATTACAGAGTTGCTACCCGTTCCCTCGGTTACTTTACGGGCAACCATCGAAGCTTTGAACAACCCTGAACTAGATTCGGCTTGGCTGGATGATACTACCTTGGGATGGGTTTATCAGTTTTGGAACGATCCAGATCGTAAGGCTTTAGATGAAAAGATCAATAATCGGGGTAAGATCGAGCATCATGAAATTGCTGCCAAAACTCAAATTTTCACCGAACGCTACATGGTGGAATGGCTGCTGCAAAATAGTCTTAATCAGCAGTGGTTAGCAATTTGTGCCAAAAACAATTGGATACCGCAAGTAAAAGCAAATGGGGTATTAGATGCTTTAGAAGAAAGGCGCAAACAATGGCGTAAAAAGCGGGAAGAGGGAGAAGTCAGTGCAGAAGAGATGATGCCCATAAATGGGTCACAAGAAGAGCAATGGAAATATTGGGTATCTCAACCTTTATTACCTGAAACTATAGAAGCTGCACCCCAGAGTATCAAGGACTTAAAGCTAATCGACCCAGCGGTCGGTTCGGGTCATTTCTTAGTAATAGCCTTTTCTCTACTATTCTCTTTCTACAAAGAAGAAGCTCAACATCGTAGGGAAACTTGGACGGATACGGAAATAGCCGAATCGATTATTGAGAATAACCTACACGGAGTCGATCTGGATTCTAGGGCGGTACAAATCGCAGCAGCAGCATTGTTTTTAAAAGCTAAGTCTTATTGTGCTGATGCCCATCCGCGCTGGATGAATTTAGTTGCTTCTAACTTGGGCTTATCTTCCTTACCCATAGAAAGCCGAGAGATTAACGAGTTACAGCTAGCGATATATCAAGCTACAGGCATTCCTGCCGATTTAATTGCCAAGATTATTCAGGCTTTACACGGTGCGGATCATTTGGGTTCGTTACTGAAAATTGATGAAGCCATTGAAACTGCGATCGCCGAATACGAACAACAAATTATTAAAACCGAACCTGTACAAGGAGATTTATTTACAGGATATCCCCCAACACAAATGATGTTGTCTTTTGATGAAACAAAAAAGTCAATTTTGACCCAGTTGGGTAAGTTTTTAGCTAAATGTACCAGTGGCGACGATTTGGGGTTGCGGTTGCGCGGGGAACAGTTAGCAGCAGGAGTTAGGTTTATTGAGATTGTTAAGGAAAATAAATATCATCTTTGTGTCGCAAATCCACCGTATTTAGGAACATCTAGTTTAAGTGATGCTAATTATATAGATCGCAACTATGGCAACAGTAAAGCAGATTTATATGCAGCTTTCTTAGAACGAGGATTACAACTAACTTGCCCTTATGGATTGTCAGCCATGATTACGATGCGTGGTTGGATGTTTATTAAAAATTATGCTGGTATTAGGCAGTATTTATTGAAAAATAAAGATTTAAGAGCGATCGGCGATCTCGAAGTTGGCGCATTTGAAGAAATTTTGGGAGAAGTTGTTACTACGGCAATGACTATTTTTAGTAACAATAAACCAACAGATGAGGTAAGTATTGGTATTAAAACAAGCGATTTAAATTTAAAAGGCATTGATAATAGAAGTCCTATCGGCAAGCAAACAAGTCTTTTATTATGTGAGCCAAAATATAACTTTATTCCTAGTCATTTAGAAGTTATTGAAGGGCAACCAATTATTTACTGGTGGGATGATGATTTTCTCAAACGTTATGCAGAAACACCAAAGTTAGAAGAAGAAAGCGATGTAAAAGTAGGAATGCAAACTTCTAATAATATTCGCTTTACAAGATTTCATTGGGAGGTAGTCAATTCAAACATTTTAGTCAAGAAAGTTAATGAAATATCTGATTCTTCGGTTAACTTTCAATGGACACCATATATAAAAGGTGCTAAAGGAACAACATGGTTTGAACCTTTAACTAATATTCTGCTATGGAAAAATAATGGCTTATCTGTGAAAACTTATGCAGATCACATATTTACAAGTTTTACAGGAAGAATATACAACGAGAAGTTTTATTTCAAACCTGGTGTAGCTTATTCAACTATTGGCTCAAATTTTTCTGCTCGTATTAGAAGGTATCAAAGCATATTCGATATTTCGGGAGCATCAGTTTTTCCAAAAAATCCACGGAATACAACTTGTTTAATGAACAGCAGATTGGCAAGAGAGGTCTTGTCTGCTCTTAATCCTACAATTAACTTTCAGTCTAGTGATGTTAAACGCCTCCCTTTATTTCCCATAGAATCAGCCGATGAAATTTTTGACAGGCTCGATCGCGCTTTTACCGAACACGAAGCAGCTAGAGAAACTTCAGTAGAATTCCGCCAGCCAGCCCCGTCACCTTGGAATTATGCTCAAGAGTGGGCGCAGCAAGCAGTCGATCGCCCTGCGGGGAAGCCTTTGCCAGAATACGAACCTGTTTACGACGATCCTTTACCTACGGATTATGTTTCTTATGCCATTGGCGTGGCGTTGGGAAGGTTTGGGGCGAATGGGGAAGGGATTATTGAACCCTCATCCCCTAACCCCTTCTCCCTTGGGGAGAAGGGGGACAACTTATCTTCCGATTCTTCTTTCTTGCTCCCCTCTCCTCTAAGGAGAGGGGCTGGGGGTGAGGTTCTAAAAACTGAGGTCATATCCAAACTCGCTGGACGCAACCGCAAAATTCCCGAAATCCTCTTACAAAGAGCTAGAGAGCTTCGCAAACAACAAACTCCCGCCGAGAAAATACTCTGGGAATGTTTGCGCGATCGCCGATTACTAAATGCCAAATTCCGCAGACAACATAATATCGAGCAAATTATCGCTGATTTCTACTGTCACGCAGCGAGATTAATTATTGAAGTAGATGGCGGAATACACCAACAGCAACAGGAATGCGATCGCATTAGAGATGATTGGGCAAGTGATCGGGGTTTTAGAGTCTTGAGGTTTACCAATCAAGAAGTTTTTGAACATATTGAACGAGTTTTGGACACAATTGCTCAGATGTTAGACCCCTCATCCCCTAACCCCTTCTCCTGTGGGGAGAAGGGGGACAATGCTTCTTCTGATTCCCCTCTCCTCCAAGGAGAGGGTCTAGGGGTGAGGTCAAGAGGGGCTGGAGGTAAGGTAACATTACCCAACGGCATTCTCTACCTTTCCGCATACTCAGAACAAGACAGCTTAGAACATTCTGCCAGTCAAGTTATTAAAGAAGCTTGGCAAGAACACGGCGAACAAATAGCTGCCAATAAACCCCTGCGTAAATGGTTGAGAGAATCCTTTTTCAAAGAAGTTCATCTCGGAATGTATAAACAGCGTCCCATTTATTTTCCTCTTTCTTCTGCTAAGAAAAACTTTGTCGCGTTCGTTAACATTCATCGTTGGACAGATAACACCTTACAAACCCTGCTAGCAGAACATCTCAAGCCCGAACTAACCAAACTGGAAGGAGAATTAAAAGACTTGCGAGAAGCACAAGCTAGTGGCAATAGAGGCAATCAAAATCGTTATGCTACCGTACAGAAACTAGGTGAAGAACTGCAAACTTTTACCGATCTAGTCGCTGAATGCGCCGAACGGGGTGCGCCAAAACAAAAACCGCAAGATACCGCTAGAGAAACCGATGCTCGTTTTCAAATGAATCTCGATGATGGAGTAATGGTTAACAGTGCAGCACTCTGGACATTACTCGAACCCCAGTGGAAAGACCCGAAAAAATGGTGGTCGGAACTTTGTAACGCTCAGGGTAAAAAAGATTACGATTGGTCACATTTGGCAGCCCGTTATTTTCCCCAGCGAGTCGATGCTAAATGTCAGCAAGACCCTTCTTTAGCAGTAGCACACGGTTGTTTTTGGCAGTACCATCCCGAAAAAGCCTATCAGTGGGAATTACGTTTACAAGATGAGATTGCTGAAGATTTTAATATCAATGAAGTTAATTCCGATGAACTCCGCCAAGCCTTTGAACGAGAACATCCAGACAAAGTAGAAGAGTTAAAAACTAAAGAACAGCAAAGGAGACAAAGAAATCGCGATCGAGCTTCTGCACAGGAGGATAACAGATGAATGAATTAGGATTAATCACCAAAACTTTAGAAGCCGAAGTTAGCGAACAACTACGCCAAAAAGGAATTGTCATCTGGCTGGATAAAGATGCTCACTATACAGCTTATGTAGATGATCTAATCGAACGCCATCAGCAAGGAGAATTTTTTGCTCCCGTTGTTGCTTTTCGCGGTAGTTATTTGGAAATGATTCTCGGTTTGGATAGCTATGCTAGTGGTTTAGATCCAGAACCTTTGCTAATTCATATGCCCAACCATACGGAAGAAACAATTCGTGCTACTCCAATTTTAGAATTATATCGGGCTGGTAATCGATTTCGGAAGGCATTACACACTTTAGTTCGTGAAGTTGCCAATGGTCATCTCAAACCCGATGAGATTGAAGCATATGTGAGTAATAGTATGGAAGATATTATTGCTGCTGAGTCATGGTTACAACAGTCTCTATCTAAATCCCAACCTGGATTTGCAAGTTATTTGGAAAACTTCAAGCCAGAAGAAATTTTTAATCGATTATTAACAAAAGATGATGATTTACAAAACCGAGCAAAAGTAAAGAATAATTTCAACATACTGTTAGATTATCTCAACCGTCATACTGGGATGGATCTTCGTTTTTGTGACTTTTT
>JAAUYH010039961.1_pt1 | contig 18373 bp, 16 predicted proteins | sample 7278061 | NCBI WGS metagenome assembly JAAUYH01 (sample SAMN14350203, study PRJNA611818) | marine sediment metagenome | isolation source: surface marine sediment (0.6m) | place: French Polynesia: Moorea | collected 2018-08 | reverse complement strand
TAGGCAATGTTTAATATAAGTAATTTCGATCAAAAATGGCTTCAAATGGGGTTGACAAAAGTGAAACCATTTCACCTTGCCCCTCGTTGCACGAACCCTATATTTAGGCCAAATAGAGTGCGATATAGATTTATTTTCTTTGGTCTGTAATTAATACGATTGTTGAGGTAAAGGTGGATCACAAATAGCGAAAAATCCTTAACTAAGTCAATCGATCGCATCAATCTTACGGTAAAGACTTGAATATAAAAATTCAGTAGTATAGTGAAGATATTGAAAGGAACTAATACTAAATCCTGTTTAGATAGGATACTAAACGGTTGGGAAAGTCAGAAGTCAGAAGTCAGAAGTCAGAAAGATTTTAGCTGAATCGGTAAAAGTATGCTTTGAGGTCGAGGAATGCTCTCGGAAAGACAACGCATATCCAATCGACCTGTTGGTAATCGGATTTCGTATAATTCGCGAATTGATATAAGCTAGTCTAAAAAACAGTTGCAATATTTATGAGTGAAGCATAATTTGTGATACTGCTTACTAGTTTTATTATCCAGCTTTAAAGAATAAAGTCTTCTTGAACAAAATTATCAAATAACTCCAACTTAATACTAAAAGCTTCTCCGCTTGTTCCAGTAAATTCAAATTTAAGATTTTTGTTGTCTTGACGAGTAGTAGCTTCCATCACAGTATCTCCATCTGAATCTAACAACATTAGTTGTAATCCACTTAGTAAGTATTTGTGTTCTAATTCTGGGAGAATTTCCACTGCTACATCTCGATTAGAGGTCGAAGTTTGGATAACTCTAACTATTAGAATTATTGGTGTATTATCTGAGCCTATGGAAATTAATCTACCACCTTCAACCCCAGAAGTTCTAAATGCAGGTGTGAGGGTGGGAGTTTCTAATAATTCTGCTGCTGTTTGCCAACCTGCTTCAAATATTTCTTGAAACCAATTTTCGAGATTAATTATGGTTTTTTTGCTGGATTTTACGGGTAAATTACCCTTTTCTTCATCAAACGTTTGTCTAATTTTATTTTTCAAACCAACAGGGGGTGATATGAGGTCGGCATCACTTGGTAACATCCCCATGACAACTAGAGATTGACGAATTTGCTCGCGCATAGCTGGAGACGATTGAATTAGTTGCTCTACTTGTGCCATTTCTGTTTCGTCTAAATCGTCTAAAACATAACCTGCTGCTAGTAACTCTAATTCCTCTGCGTTAAATGTATTAATTGTCATAATTCCTCTTGATTAGTTATTGCTGATTCTGTTCTAATAAAAGTTTCTTTAGTTTGACAAATGCCAATCTAACCCGACTTTTAACTGTTCCTACGGGTAGGTTAAGCTTTTCAGCAATTTGAGCGCGACTCAATCCCTCAAAAAAATTCATCATTAAGATTTCTCGCTGTTCCGCAGGAAGCAGACTTAATGCTTTTTGTAACTGTTTTTGTTGCTCTTGACTTTGGGCTTGTTCTAAAGGAAGAGTGCTAGATGAACTCTCATATATATTTAGTTGCCATCGATCAAGAAATTTCTGGGTGGTGTTACGTTTGCGTAGTTTATCAATTGCGCGATGACGAGTTAGCAAACCTAAAAAACTTTTCAAACTTCCGCGCTCTGGCTGATAATTATCTCGCTGCCACAAAGTTAGAAAAACGTCTTGGGTTAACTCTTCTGCATCAGAATTGTTTTGTAAAATTTTAAAAGCCACACTATAAACTAATCCCGCGTAGCGATCGTATAAAATTTCCATGGCTTGAGAGTCTGACGCTCTTAAACGATTTATTAATTCGCGATCGGGGGCATCTTTTAATTTCATGAAAAAATCAATAAATTAGTGCTATTTTCTCATTAAAATACCTTGAAAAGAGTAGATTTGATTGGACATCATTTTTAATTTTTCCTTCTCTAATAACGGAACTCAGACTTTGTTTGGGGTGCAAAAAATATGAAATCTATATACACTAATCATTTGACCTCGGTTTAGTCGTTTTCTCACTCTACCTGAGTTTCCGCGATTTTTTAAGTTTTGACATATATTTTCTACCCTTAGTGAGAAAAAAGCTTGTTTCTCCTTATTTTTGGTCTAAGTCCCATTAATTTCTTCTCTGGGATGAAGAGCGATTTCTCTTCAAGAATATCGATCTCTAAAAATCAATGTCAAGGCGTTGCAATTCCAGGATAGCTTTGTCTAGTCCTACTCGATCGATGTAATACGATAATACTCTACCATCTCCTCGGAAAGCATAGGCGTGGCGTCGTCGAACCGATTTTAAGATGTGATACCGATGTCCAGCATTGCCATAAGCGCATTTTATCCCATAGTGAAAAAGGGCACAATTATTTCGGTCTAGAGAGCGTTCAGCCTTTTTCTTGTCTGCCTCTGATAAATAAAATACATCAGGTTTATTCGGATTGGCGATAGAATGAGAACGGAATGGTGTTTTTTGTACCTTGATGAACGAGGAGTTATTTGGTCGAGCGTAAGCTGGATTACTACCAGTCAATATTATTCCTCCTAACATCGAAGCCAAAGCTGCACTACTGAACAAAGCGCGACGTAGATTAATTTTTGTTGTTGTTAAGTTCATAATGTTTTCCTTGGTTAGCTTTGTAATTAATACGTTTGTTGAGATCAAAGTGGATCACAAATAGCCCAAAATTTTTGACTGAGTCAATCGATCACATCAATCCTTATCCAAAGAAAATCATTACTTATTACTCATTACTCATTACTCATTACTTACGCCCAAAGATACTAATGCGTAACCTCAGTTATCAATAAGCTCCTTTTCCAAATAAGACAATTCTTACAGTCTCAATCAAAATATCTAAATCTAAATTAAGCGACCAATTATCGATGTAATACAAATCTAAACGAGCAGCATCATCAAAACTTTCAATTTCTGACCGTCCTGATATTTGCCATAAACCAGTAATACCAGGTAAGACTTGATGACGAATATGATGCCAAGATTCAAAACGTTCTACATCTCTTACAGGTAAAGGACGAGGTCCTACTAAGCTCATTTGACCAAGTAAAACATTAAATAATTGAGGTAGTTCATCGAGACTAGTACGGCGAAGAAAATGACCGATAGGTGTAATGCGGGGATCTTGCCTAATTTTGAACATAATCCCATCTGCGGTTTGATTATTAGCTTCTAAACTACTTTGTATTTTGGCAGCATTAGGAATCATTGTCCTAAACTTCCACATCTGAAAAGCTTTTCCGTGTAAACCAATTCTGGCTTGACGAAAAAATACACTACCAGGAGAAGATAGTTTAATTGCGATCGCAATTCCCAAAAATACGGGAGCAAGTATAATAATACCGATTAAAGTGCCAAAGAAATCGATACAACGCTTGAAACGATAATCCCAACCTACTAAGGGGGAAGTTTCTACCCGCAAAGTTGGTATACCACCCCAGATTTCTGATACTCCACGACGATGAAGCATTTTAATACTAGAAGGAATTAATCTTAGGGCAATGCTATAACGTCTTAGTTGCCAATAGAGAGTAGAGGCTAACTTTGTTTCAGGTAAATCTTTTGCGAGTACTTCCGTTGCACCAGAATCAAGGATTATTTGTAAAGTTGTTTGAGTATTGGCTGTTGTTGCCAAAGCAGCACCAACTATTTGGTAATGAGGATTTTTGCTCAGTATTCTGACTAATTTTCCTAAATCTAAAGCTGGTGCAATAATAAAAACAGCAACTTTCCCTTGAAAAAAATCAAACTGACGTAAAATAAGAGTGACTAATAACCGTCCAGCAATAACTGTAGCTACACTACTAAACCAAACTACAAAAAAAAGCGATCGCGGTAAATCTAATTTAGGGTCATAAAAGTAGTTTAAAACTAGAGAAAACAAATAAACATAACTTACTAATTGACCAGCACAAAGATAATTTTGACTATAACCAGAAGACTTATATAAACCACCACAGGCAAAAAAGATGAGAATTAACGCTGCAAACAACCAAAAGATACTAGGAATGCCAAACCAAGACCACCATATATACTGTGGTGGTAAAGGAGAATAAAACTGATTGAAACTTTTAGCTATTTGCCAGGCAGATGCTAAGGCGAAAATATCTCCTAGTAATAACAATAATGTTCGACCCCAATGTTTGCTATCGAAATGCAACAGCTTGAAGTTATGAGGTGCGCGAATATCGAGAATTAACTTTTTTGTTCGTTCTCTAAGTTTATTAATATTGGTATTAGAAGAGGGGCTATTCTGAGAACTACCCATAAATTCAGGTCACTGGAGTCAATTTATCCTATTGTTCCCCAGAACTAGAGATAATTTTGGTGGTCTCAAGCGCAGAAAAACTGTCTAATTTAATTTTCAAGAACTGTAGTGTCAATAAAATTACAAATAGAGGATTATTAATTACATATCTGCGCCATAATCTTCTTGGTTCACAGATAAAACGATATAACCACTCAAAACCCAATTTCATAATCCAACGGGGTGCTTGAGATATTTCTCCACTATGAAAACTAAAGGCTGCCCCTACTCCGATCGTTACTGCTTGCAGTTTTCCTTTACATCTTGCCATCCACTGTTCTTGTTTCGGACAACCCAAACCAACAAACACTACTTTTGCCCCAGAAGAATGAATTCTCTCGATATCTTCTGCTTCTTCTTTAGCTGTGAGAGGACGGAAAGGTGGTGAATGATTCCCTGCAATGATTAATTGGGGAAATTGTTCTCTAAGGTTATGTTCCAGTCTAGCTAAGGTTTTCGGTTTGCCACCATACAAGTAAATAGGAATACTCAACTGGGCAGCGCGATCGCACCAAGCTAACATTAAATCAGGGCCATATACTCTAGTTTGTTTCTTGACCCCGAAAAGTTGCATTGCCCAGACTAAAGGCATACCATCTGGAGTAACTAGCGCAGAGTTATTTAAAATCTTTTGATAAGCCTTGTGCCAATGTGCCATCATCACTACATGAACATTAGCAGCGATCACATAGCAAGAAATATTATTATTTACCCAGTACTGAATGCGATCGCACGCATCATCATAACTAGTACTATGAATAAAAGTAGATAGAATCGGGATTGTTCGGCTTAAGTGATTCACTTCTGGTTATCTATAAGTGTATGGCTACAACTACAGATTTCCCAGAATCAAATTAATTGCGATCGGTGTTATTACTTTAGTTCAGAGTTAGGGAAGCTTACAAGCGTCAGATTTTCTTTATCATGAAGTGACACTGTTTAATCGGAGGCAGGAAAAGTCGGTTTTGCAGGACAATTTTGAAACCACTGATCTGAAATCCTGATGATGCCAAATGAGGGCTATACCGTTAGACTAGAGTCGATAATCAAGAATCTAATGTCTCTTTGAGAGTGAAGACTAAATTCTTCTATGGATGTTCAACCTAAGCTTATACTTGCCTCCAGAAATCAAGTTGATTTATCAATAGGAAGACCTATTTTAATTGCGGAATTGGCTGAGTATAGAAAAACATTTCCCCTCAATAGTGCTGTGTTTTCGATTGGTCGTCATCCAAGTAATGATTTAGTAATTCAAGATCGACACGTTTCTCGCTATCACGCTACAATTGCTTGGTTAAAATTGACCAATAAGGAACAAAAAGATGAGAGTTGTGCTTATTGGATTATTGATGGAAAAGGTCAAGAAAAAAGAAGTCGAAATGGCATCATTATCAATGGAACTAAGAAATTATTACACAGACTCCAATCTGGAGATTCGATCTTTATAGGTAAGAGTATCCAAATAACCTATCGGTGCATAAATCATACTAGAGAGGAAAATAGTCAATTAAATACTATTTACTATTTATAAGCTGATATCCTTCTCTTATCATCCTTGGAAAGGAGCAAAAGACTCGTTTATCTCCCCTCACTGATGTGGTTTCTTTTTCTTTAATAAAGGTAAGGGAGGACTAGAGGGACTAGGAGGTAAAAAATATCTAGGAGATTTGGTACTTACTACAGCTTCTGCTTTTTGTAATTTATACCACCGTAATAATGCTGAAGCCATTACCATCAATAAACCAAAAGACATTAAAGTCCAGCGTTCACCAACACCACCTATTACCGCATCAACTGCCCCCAATATGAGGATAAAGCTTGAGACAGATTCTTTCCGATAAGTTTTTTTGAACAAGTTGAAAAATAAAGCGTTCATTCGGTTGCTCTATTCAAAAATAAAGTTTAGTTTGGCTGCTGCATAATCTTAACAAGATTAGGATTATTTTTAGCTAACCACACACACTCTTATTGTATATGTATAGAAAAATTGAATGGTAAATAATTGAACAAAAGAGTAATTGGTGTAAGTATTATATATCACCAATTACCTCTTAGAGTACAGTTAAAATTACTGTAAACCGAGCCAAGCTAATAAGCCCTGTCCTGTGACATATTCGATCGCAACAGTCAAAAGAAAACCAATCATTGCTGCTCGACCATTTAAACGCTCAGCATAGTCATTAAAGCCAAACTTTGGTTCTGCTAATTTGGGAGTAGTTGTAGGTTGAAGGTCGCTCATGAGTAGGTTTATATTATCTTTTAAGATGTTTTACATTTCTTTACTTGATAATTGTAATTGATCTTGTAAAACTGCGATCGGTCTTTTTAAATATTTAGGGTGAGTAACCTCACCCTAAAAGCTAATTTTATTCTGCAATTACTAAACTAGTCTCTGCCATTAATAGCAATAAGCAAGCGCAAAATAAACACAAATAAATTGATATAGGTTAGATACATCGAAAGAGCAGCAGGCAAATACTGATCATTGCGATATGCTCTTGGCAAAATATAAAAATCTACTACCGCCGAACCAGCAAATAACAGTACACCGAGTCCAGAAATAGCAATTTCTAGCCAGCTAGGAGTATATACGCCAAAAAGACTAAATAGCAATTGACCCACAAGCACAACTAATAAGGCTGTAATACCTAAACGAATAGTCTGGGTTAAAGCAAGACCATCTTCGTCAGATAGATTAGAGCCAATGTTGCGACCAACAATAAAGGTAGCACCACAACCAAGAGCAGCAATACCCACTCCTTGGATGCCTACTCCCGCAGTACCCAAAGCGACAAATACTAAGCCACTCAGAGTATAGCCAGATAAAAGACTATAAAGAGCCAAAAGAGGAAGAGCCGTATTATTATTTCCTTTTTCGGCAATGCCACGGGCAACGAAAAAGAGGGCGAACTCAGCAATGAGTGCTACCCAAAAAGTAGGCATGAATAAGTCTGGGCGAGAGTTGATGATCCCTAAACCACCATAAGTACCTACCGCAGTTAAAACTAAACCTCCACCGAGATAGGGTAGAGCGTTAGCAATTACCTCAGGTCCAACTAGAGCTTTACCTCTAACCTCTGCCATTGCTTGTCTAAAGTTACTTGAATTACTCATGAAATTCTTTAACTGAAGTCTAAATTAATTATGATTACTTAGATTGTATATTTTCGATTTTAATCTACTCTCCTGCCTGAATAGGGATAGGGATTACCGAATCATTAGAGCTCGTGCTTAAGTTTCAAAAACCCTGGTTGAGGCAAGTAGGGAGTAGGGAGTAGTGAGTTACTGATTTCGTTACAATTTATTTTGGCAAGAGATGTCTTTTATATTTCTAGAATATTATTCTTATATATTGTCTCTATTTGACTGGATGAATTTAAAGAGATTACTAAAAATATTCAAGTAAACTAAGCTAATCGCTACAGTAGTTAATAATTAAGCATTTTTACAGATTATTCCTCTGAACCCTAGTGGAAATTATGCCCAAAGAAAAATTAGAACCAGAAGCCCAAAAGAAAAAAGACAAAAAGCACAAAAAACTCGATAACAAATTTTACGAAAAAGAGCTAGCTAAACTACATATCGAGTTAGTCAAGCTACAGGAATGGATTAAACATAAGCATTTAAAAGTTGTCGTAATTTTCGAGGGGCGAGACGCAGCAGGAAAAGGAGGTACAATCAATCGGATTACCGAATGTCTCAATCCTCGTGTGTGCCGAATTGTAGCTTTAGGAACACCGAGCGATCGCGAAAAAACGCAATGGTATTTTCAAAGATATGTTGCCCATCTTCCCGCAGCAGGAGAAATGGTTCTGTTCGATCGCAGTTGGTACAATCGGGCTGTAGTAGAAAGGGTAATGGGTTTTTGTAGTTATGAAGAATATAAAGAATTTCTGCGTTCCTGTCCCCAATTTGAATGTATGCTCATTCGATCGGGTATTATTCTGATTAAATATTGGTTCTCAGTCAGTGACAAAGAACAAGAAAAACGTTTTCAAGCCAGAATTGACGATCCCACTAAACGATGGAAGCTAAGTGATATCGATTTAAAATCACGGGAAAAATGGATGGAATATTCTAAGGCTAAAGATGATATGTTCGCTTCTACTGATATTCCTGAATGTCCTTGGTATGTGGTGGAAGCGGATAATAAAAAACGCGCTCGCTTAAACTGTATTAGTCATCTTCTCAGTATGATAGATTATGAGGATTTGACTCCTAAACCTTTTAAGTTGCCACCAAGACAAAAAGTACCAGAATCTCATCGTCCTCCTATAGAGACACAAAATTTTGTGCCTAGAGTGTATTAGATTTTTTGTAGGTAGAGATCTAGGTATTACAAAGCTCCCGCAGCAGTTCGATCTAAAATTCCTCCACTTAAATGAGTGGTAATATTTATTGCTTGTAAAACGGGTTTACCTTTTGCACCTTGAGGATAATCAATAACACTGACTGCACCATTACCTTGTTTAATATTCCAGAAATTATCTGGTTTTAAACCCAGGAGATAGCAGATAATAACTTTGTTAATAGCATCGTGAGCTACGACAATACCAGTCTGGGGAGAGTTAGGGTGATTATAAGCTTTGACAATTTTATGCCAAGCTGCGATCGCTCGATCCCAAACTTGTTGTAAGTTTTCTCCTTCTGGCATTTGAACAGTTTCTGGGGCTTCTTTCCACTGAGTTAATAAACCAGGAAACTCTGATTCAATCTCCGCTTCTAGTTTTCCTTCCCACAAACCATGACAAATTTCTTGAAGTTGAGGATTAGATTCTAGGGTAACATCGGGATGGTGTTCTAGAATTAACTCTGCTGTTTCTTTAGGGCGTAACATTGAACTAGTTACAGCAAAATTTATTTCTACATTTTTAAGAAATTCTGCAGCTTTTCTTCCTTGTGCCTTGCCATTCTCATTGAGTGGAATATCTTTAATCCCCTGAAATCTGGATTCTCTATTCCACTGTGTCTCTCCATGACGGACTAGTAGTAAACGAGGTCCTTGATGAGGGTTACGGATAGAAGGGATAGGAATACCTAAATGAGATGTTTGATTGAGAGATTCTAGCTGTACTGATTCACCATAACCGCCAGTAAAATTCAATATATTTATATTGCAATTAGACTGCTGAATAGAATGATAACGTTCTGGAGGAATACCAATAGCACTCATAATTAAGCAACGATTGATACCATTGTGAGCAGTAATTAGAACTGTTTGCCCTTGGTGTTGCGGAATGATTTCTTGCCAAAACTGTTGTGCTTGTTCATAGAGAGAAAGCACTGGATAGTGTTCTCTTCCTCCTGGCAAAACCATCTTAAATTGATGGGGATTTTCTTTCCATTGACGATAATCTTGAGCGTATTGTTCTGCCACCTCTTGTTTTTGCTTTTTTTCCCACAGAGGTAAATCAACTTCCATTAATTTGTTGGTGGGTTGCAGAGAAAGAGAGCTACTGAGATGAGAATTAATAATTTCTGCAGTTTGTTTTGCCCGTTGCAGAGGACTACAATAAAAAGCATCAATTTTGACATTACTGAGAGTATTACCAACTACTTTTGCGTCAGCAATCCCTTTCTCCGTTAAGACTGACTCATCGCAACGACCCTGAATTATTTTTTTAGCATTGTAATTGCTTTGTCCATGACGCACAATAATAACGCGAGTAGCCAATCTTCTAAGCCTCCTTGTGTTTCAGAGTAATAGTTGATTACTTTAGCCATAATCCACATTGGATGATAACATCAAATGCCCTGAGAAGCAGTAAGTAGTAAGATTGTAGTCAAATTTTAAATATTGAGGCAATAGGAAGATGGGAGAGATGGGATAATGTTTAGTAATGTTTAAATATATCTACAAAATTGCCTAGGGAGGATAAATGCTTATAAAAAGGTTAATTCTAGCCTTGTTAACTGTTTTAGCGATCGTCCAAGTTTTATCATCTCTGGGAAATAGCTTGTCTCAACCTCAGATTCAAAGTCGCTTAGAACTATATCAGACTAATTTAGTACTTCATGTAACTGAATTTTCTTTTGGAGAAGAACAGGCTAATTTACAAAGTACGATCGATTCTATAGTAGGGAAAGAACCACTAGTAGCAGCAGAAAAACAATATCAAAAAGCTCGTCAACAAGCAAAGGTTAGTCGTGCTAATTTTCAAGCACAGCTAGATAAACTTTCTTCTCAGGAAAATATTGATAGCTCTAATGTAGATGTTATTGCTGATTCTCCAACCAACAAGAATATTGCTCTACAACAACAAGGATTAACCAAAGAAATTGCTGAAATTGATAGTTTTATTCATGAATTAGACCTAAAAATTGGCGTTCTCAATGCTGCCCAAGGCGATGTGGATAAAGCAATATCCACTTGGGATAAACTTATTAAACAAGTAGATAACTCTCAAGATAAATTTGTTCAAACAGCAATAGTACTTAAAAGTTTGTGGACTGAATTACTTCCAGTTACGCCTCAAGCAGAATCAATTATCAATAGTAATTTGGATGGTTGGCTTCGTAATAGAGTTTTAAAGCAATTTTATCGAGTAGAAAATCGACCAGCCGAGCTATCTCAATTAGAGCAAAAAGAACAAGAATTAGCTGAAAAAGCTCTGGTTAAATTAGCTTTAATTAGTAGTATTCCCTTTGTGGGATCAATTACCGGATTTATTTTATTAATTGTTTTACTTGTTCAATGGTTTTGGAAAAAAGAGAGAGCAATATTAGCAACTAATAGTAATATTGCTTGGACAACTCCTTGGGGTTGGGAAACTATTTGGCAAGTTTTAATTGTTGGGTTTTTCTTTATTGGACAATTTGTACTTCCTTTTTTGGTACTTCCTTTTATTCTAAGTATATCGGGTTTGAATCCAGCTAATTATGGTTTACGAGCTAAAGCTTTCTATGTTCTAGCTACTTACATTCTGATGTCTATAGGCGGAATTACTGTCCTCTATTTATCCATAAAATCTTTTCTGCCTTTACCTGAAAATTGGTTTAATTTTAAATTTTCTAGTAACTGGTTTGTGTGGGGATTTGGTGGTTATTTAGTTGCTTTACCTTTGGTTTTATTGGTATCTCTAATTAATCAACAAATATGGCAGGGACAAGGTGGTAGTAATCCGTTGTTATTTTTGGCTCTTCAGGCACAAGATAAAGTGGCACTTGCTATATTTTTTATTACTGCTTCTATTGCTGCACCTATCTTTGAAGAAATTCTGTTCCGAGGTTTTCTCTTGTCTTCTTTAACTCGTTATGTGCCAGTGTGGAGTGCTATTATTATCAGTGGTTTTATTTTTGCGATCGCACATTTAAGCCTTTCTGAAGTCTTACCCTTAGCTACTTTAGGAATTGTTTTAGGATTTGTTTACACTCGATCGCGTAATCTTTTTGCGCCTATGCTACTTCATAGTCTTTTAAACAGTGGAACTCTCTTAAGTCTATTTATTTTAGGCAGCGATCTCAGTTAAGTAGTCGTACAAAATTAACTTCTTGGTGGAGGAGGGAAAAAGGAGAACACTCAAGAGTTAAAAGGGAAAGAAGAAGTTTAATATATAGTTGATTTTGTTTGGGTGCTTAACAGTTTTGAGTTATCAGAATTATTAATTATTCTGAACTTCTGTTAACTCCTGAACTGCTTGATCTTTATTGTTAAAACTAAAAACTAATGATCAGAAACATCACAATAATGGCAAGTAGAGATATTAAAAAAACTTTATATAAAGTTCCTAGCTTGTTTTCTAGTTGCTGATAAGATTCTCGCAGTTGCATCAACTGTACTCGAATCATTTTTTGTTCTTGTAAGCTATTATTTAAACTACTTAAACCCTGACTTTCTATGTGACCCCTAAAAGAATTCCATTCATCTTGCATTTGTTGAAATACTTTTTGTTGGAATACTCTTAATCCTTGTTCCACTTCTGCTTTAATGTCATTCAAATTAACATCGATATCTAGCAACATTTCGTTTCTTATCTTGCTAGTTTCTGCGTCTATTTTACTAACAATTTCTTCGCGTAGTTTTTTATTCTCTGAGTCAACAATTTGATTGAACTCTGCCTGAATATCTTCTATTTTTTCTGTCAAATCTTGTTCTAGATATCCAATATCTTCAGTGCTACTAGAATTCAGATTTTTGGATATTTTTTCATATAATCCTGGTGCCAATTGAAAATACCCCTGAGCAACAGAACGAATAACAGTAGCTAGTTCTTCAGCAGAACTATTCTTGAGCATATATCCATTTGCTCCTGCTTGTAAAGCCTGATTAACACAGTCTTGGCTATCATGGGAACTGAGTACCAATACTTTAGTTTGCGGAAAACGCTGACGAATAATTTTAATTGTCGTCAAGCCATCTATACCAGGCATTTCTAAGTCGATAACTGCTACATCAGGATGATGCTTTTCTATTTCTTCGATCGCTCTTATCCCACTATCAACACTGACAATAACTTGAATATCACCTTCATTTTCTAAATATATCTGTAATGCTTGTCTAATTAAATTTTGGTCATCTGCTACCAATACACGAATCATTTCAATATCCTAAAAAATTAAATATTACTGTATTGTTGATTATTTTTGACTGATTTAAAGGTAATAATTAGATAAAAATCATAGGAGAATTGATTTTGTCTCCTTACTCCTTTTCACTGTAAGATTACCTATGTTATTTTTATGTTTTTTCAAGGGTTTGCGCCTATTTTAATTGGTATTCTTAGGATGGGAATGAAGTAAGAACGAAATTACCTCATTTTATCTTTTTGTTTTGAAGGCTGACTAATATATTGTCCATGAATGTTAACAGCATAAGGAACTAGATAAGTAAGAAACCCAGAAATCCACCGCCGTTTTGTCAACACCTCGATTGGCTATGACGAGGCAACCTCGTCATCCCTCTCGGTCATGTTACCTTCTAATAAAGCTGAACCATGATTGATTATAAATAAAACTGTACCAACAACTAATGCTACTTTAGCTGCTGTTGGCATTAATTTTCGCTCAAATAAGGCTTGAGTAAATTCAAATAAAACTTTCACCTTTTAACCGTCTAAATCTCCCTCCATCACAGTGGCGATCGCTTTTCCTGTAGTATCTTTAAATTCTTGCACATCTACTTGATTAAGAATAAAAATAGACAGGAGCATACCTACAGCTTGAAGAGCGAAAACTAGACCATAGGCTAAAACAGGGGTAGTGAAAAGAGCTCTACCAATATCTAAAATAATTCCTCCAGCTACAGTAGCTAAAGCTCTTGAAACAGCTTGAGCTAGTCCCCATGCACCAATAAAAGTACCTGCGGTTTCGGCTGCGGTAAGATCGAGCATTAAACTGATCCCCCCAATGGTAGCCATTCCTGCTGCCATACCAAATAAAATCATGGTGAACTGAAGTAACATCTGTGCAGAAATAACAATAACTTGGTTGAGAACTGTATCGCTGAGATCAAAAGTCATCATTTCTGCTGGGGCAAACCCTGCAAAAATAATCAAAATAAAACACACAGCAACCAACAGACAACCAACTTTAGTAGTTAATTTTTTACCCAAACGGGGAGCAATTAAAAATCCCGTAGTGCTATAACCAAGAAGAATACCAATACCCCAGAAAGAATTTAGTTGAGTACTCTCGGCGATCGACATACCAAAAACTTCTCCACCGTAAGGCTCTAATACTGCCTCTTGCATAAATAAACCAATAGTCAACAAACATAAGAAAGAGAAAAAGATCCCCGTTTGTCTACTAGCCGTCAGGATTTTAAATGCTCTACCAAAACTGATACTGTCTTCTCTATTGGCAGAAATAGAACGAGAGGAGAAACGAGAATATTTTCTTTCTATACCCCAAGTAGCAGTTAAGGCTAAAGCAATCACTACAAAAGGTACAAAAGAAAAAACAGAATCTATCGGTGCTTGCAAATTAGCTAGGGGAATTTGTCCAGCTTCTACCCCTCCAGGATTAATATTCTTGAGTACAATACTGCCACTAATCCCACCAATAACAATTCCTACCATCAACATCGACCAGACTACTGAGACGAGTTTGGAGCGATTTTCTTCTTCAGAAATATCTACGAGTAAAGCAGTAAAGGGGGTAGAACTAGAACTAACCGCTAAACCATAAACTGCCATAATCAATGCCAGCATGGCAGTCCAGCCTATAGTTTGTTCATTCCACAACCATCCCTCATTGGCTCTAACAATACTGCCTAGTTGCCAAACTGCTTGTACTGCCAAAAATACGGCTACACCAAAAATAACTGTTCCTATCCGTACATAACCAGTACGATGGAGTCCAAATAGGGGTTTAGAGTCAGATAATTGTCCAAACCAAATTCTGGCAGGAGCAACAAATTGAGCAATTGCTAAAACTCCAGCCGTAATGGTAGCAGGAATACCCAATTCACTAATCATTACCCGATTAAGCACGGCTAAAGTTAATACAGCCATTAATCCCAATCCCAGGTTAAATAACCCAAGACGAAAAACATTAAGTATTCCTAGATTGCGTTTAGGGCTAATAGTCGGAGACGGTTCAGAGAAGTTGCTACTAGACATTTGTTTCTAAGAAAAGCGATCGATCTATCCTAGAAACCTAAAAGAGAATGCTAGTAAAAGTCAAGGATTTAATTTGTGATTATCTTTCACAGGTAGCATTATCAACAGGAACAAAGGCTAAACCATACTGTTGATTGGAACAGGATATCACTTCTACTAAGACTACAGGAGGGTCATGGCGATCGCCATACTCATTAAACTGAATTTTTCCTGTAGCTCCTTCGGCAACAAAATTGGGGTTCGCTAAAGTCTTTCCTATATTTTTGCGAGTTGGTTTATTATGTTCTTCTAAAGCTTTAATTGCTGCACGGGTAGCATCATAAGATAAAGCAGTACCAGGACTAACAAGTCCTTTCCATAATTGGTAACTATTGCGAGTAAATTCTGTATTAGGACTACTCAAACGATGCCAAGGTACAGAAATAACAAATTTATCAAATATCTCTAGTTTGCCAAGTTCTAGAATTCTAGGGCTATATAAAGCCCATCCTCCTGCAATCCAATGACGACCTTGATTTGCTCTAATAACCTCTACCGAATTAGATAAGGCGTGAGTCATCTGAGTATCAGGGAGTAAAACAATAGCTGTATTTGAGCTATTTCCTACTTTATCAATGGCTTTTTTGACATCAAAGCCAGGTTGGGAAAAATCATCATAGGCAACTATATTACCCCCTTGCTCTTGAAAAATTTGGGTAAATTCTTCCCAGAAAGATCTAGTATAAGTGCTATTAGGATTGTAAAAAACTGCTGCTTGCTTCTGTCCTTGACCAATTAAGTAAATAGCTAAATATTCAGCTTTGGTACTGATATTGGGAACAGTCCGAAAAAAATACTCTCTAGGCTCTTTGGTTAGGTCTTCTGTGGTACTACCAGGAGATATCAAAGCTAGTTGATTTTTATTATAAATATCAACTGTAGCTAGAGTCATATCACTGGTATAGTGACCAATAACAGCCAGGATATCTTTTTGTTTAACTAGATCTTTTGCTCTTTGTTGAGCTTCTTGAGCAATATTTAGATCATCGGCAATAACAACTTTAAGTCCTTTTTGATTAATTGTTTTCTTCTTTAAAAAATTATCTCCAGGTAACTCTTCCCAACCATTTGCCAAATTTAAATTAATTTCTGTTTGTGCTTGAGCCACTCCTCGCATAATCTCTCTAGCCACATCTGCATTTTTTACATCTGTCCCAGGCTTAGAATTGATTGGCGCAACTACAGCAACAGTATAGTATTCAGCATTTTGAGCTTCTAAAAAGGCATTATTTAAATAGATTAGAGTTTCTGGGTCTTTTTTCTTTTCTTGCGCCCAAGAATTTTGCCAAGCAGCGAGGGCTTCTCGATATCTCCCTTCTGCGTATAGTCTAGCCCCCCTTTCTTTTTGAGGGGTTATGGAGTTTGTATCTAAAATCTCTTCCCCTTCACTAAGAGAGTCATATACTCTTTGTTCTTCCAGAACGATTTTTTCTGTACCATTCCCATTTCGGGGGTTTTTCCTGGTCAAGTTTAACTCGGTTAAGGCCATTTGGGTTACTAGTGTACTTATCCCTAAGATTAAACCACCCATAACTCCTAATAAAGCTACTCCTGAAATCCACATCGGTAGCTCGGATTGTTTCTTGAGTAAGGAACTATATAGTGAGTTATAGATATTCGTTTGGGCAGGTTTAGTTAAACTCTTTAAGTCTATTAATACTTCTGTTACTGATTGATAACGTTGTTTAAAGTCATAACGTACCATTTTATTGAGGATACGTTCTAAACCAGGACTTACCTGAACTGTTTCTTGATCTGATACTGAATAATTCCAGATTTTTTCACTGGTTTGTGGATCTGAGGGGAAATTATTAGGGTCTAACCCTGTCAGTGCTTGAATACCAATTATACCTACAGAATATATATCACTATTGGGTCGCGGATTACCATGTCCTTGTTCAGGAGCTATGTAACCTGGTGTACCAATGGCAATAGTAGGATTGATTTTTCCAGATTCTGTAATTACAAGGGTAGTAATTTCTTTGACTGCACCAAAATCGATTAAAAAAATCTTGCCATCTACTCGACGAATAAGATTAGAAGGTTTAATATCCCGGTGAATAACGTTATTACTGTGAACAAATTGCAAAATTTCGAGAATTTCTTGCAAGAGTTTAATAACTTCTTCTTCACTTAATTTCTTGCCTGGAACAATTTCTTCACTGAGACTACGACCAAATATGTATTCTTGGATTAAATAAAATTTATTATTATTCAGAAAACATTTGTCGAGATGAGGTATTTGCTCGTGTTGACCTAATAGTTCTAACGTTCTGGCTTCTGTTTCAAACCGCTTTTGGATTTCCTCTGGTTGAAAGTGTTCTGAAGGTTTTATTTCTTTAACAACACAGGGAGGTTTAGTCAACTTTCCTAAATCTTCAGCCAGATAGGTTTTTGCAAATCCTCCTTCTCCTAATTTATCGATTATTCTGTAGTACCTTCCTACTATTTCCCCTTGCTTGAGACTCATAAGTCTTACTAAATCTGCTTAACTAATTTTAATATTGTCATAAAGTTTGATTGATTTATGTACATAAAAAGTTATTATGCTGCTTTGTCTTGTTATTTGAGTTAAGGTCTGGTCTACCATAGCCTAGCAATCTGGGATTATACTGAGAAATTAACGAACAATAACTAACTAATAGTTAAAGACTGGAGACATCAGAATTGCTCATCAATCAAATAAGATTGCTAGTGTATTCAGACACATGGGTAATAAGCATTTTTATTGATCGAGATCCGACAACATCATATCCTGATAATATCTTGTTACGTTAACAGAATTTTCTACCAAGCGCATACTTTAGATAAAGTTCTTAGATCTGTAAAGAGTAATTCTAAGGATCGCTGCGATCGCGCAATTAGATTCTAACGATTAAAATAAAAATGAATACTGGTTAATTTAGGATAATAAAACAATTTTTAGTCAATATTTTCCTGAGAAACGTTAACATAAGTTAATAAAGATAATATGAGTAGGTATACCCCTTTGATTAAAGTACCTTCACCTACAATAAAAAAACCAGCTAATAAACACTCTCTATTCCTCAATTTTAGGAGACTATCAGCGTGAGCAAAAATGGTAATAAAAAATGGCGAAATGCGGGACTATACGTACTCCTTGCTATAGTCGTTGTAGCTCTAGGAACAGCATTTTTAGACCAACAACCGCCCAGCAGACAGACTTGGAAATATAGCAAGCTAATTGATGAAGTCAACAGAGGTGCAGTAGAAAACGTTAAACTGAGTGCCGATCGCACCAAGGCATTAGTTACCGATCAAGAAGGTGCTTCCATCTTAGTTAACTTGCCCAATGATCCACAGTTAATCGATATCTTAACCAATAATGGCGTAGATATTGCTGTTCTTCCTCAAAATGATGAAGGAGTCTGGTTTAGAGCTTTAAGCACTCTCTTCTTCCCCATCTTATTGTTGGTAGGATTGTTTTTCTTACTCAGACGCGCCCAGAGTG
>JAAUYH010118549.1_pt1 | contig 18381 bp, 17 predicted proteins | sample 7278061 | NCBI WGS metagenome assembly JAAUYH01 (sample SAMN14350203, study PRJNA611818) | marine sediment metagenome | isolation source: surface marine sediment (0.6m) | place: French Polynesia: Moorea | collected 2018-08 | reverse complement strand
GCTAAATCATCGCTGAAATTTACCCAAGATACTTGGAGAGTTCGGGAAACTTCGAACACAGCGTATTTTCAAATGAATTACCATGGGAAGTGCGGTAAAAATTAAACACGGCGCTTATTCGAATGAACAGCCATGTACTTACGCACATGGTAAATAAAATGCTGAATGCAACAGTTACTTTGCATTCGAGCAATCGAAAATTCGCTGAAGTTTTGGTCGAGCTTTTACTATACCTTTCAATCTTCTGTAGAAGGGCTAGAGTTCAATTTGCAAATATAAGGGCATGATATCCCACCATCTTTCTTTTGAAAAACAATAGTGCCTATGCATTCTTCATTCAGTGCACTCGATTACATCCATACATTTCTGAACGATTGCATCTTCATGCAATAACACACACATCAAATAATTTTTGGAAAGAAACATTGATGTTGAATTCCAGATAATATTCGTTCTACGTTTCCGAAGTTGGAGTCAAGTTCTCCCAAAGCTAACTTTCTTTCGTAGAAGTATTAAAGTTCAAACGTGCGAATTTTTACGGCAATTGTAACGAAACAACTGTGAATCAACCGAATTTAAAATCGATGTATGTGTTACACGCTACCTTAATGGTGGTGGTATCTAAATTTAGAAAAATAGATATTTTAGTATACTTTGTTTTTATAGGACTATCTCTCTAGCTACACAAACGACTATCAGCCTCAAATTATTGCGAAATATTTGAGTGGTGAGGAGTTAGCGTTGCGATAGGGGTGGATGTAGAAATTTAAAGTACTTTCATTTGGGTTATGATAAGAATGTAGCAATCTAAAACTATGGTGGGGCTCTCTGTCTGCGTCTAGGCCTTACTATTGCAACGGTTCGGCCGCCCGAATTTGCCTGTTCGTTCATTGTGTGACTTTAATGCGTACCGCTGTCCTTGGGCGCTCTGCCTGCGCTCTGTCTACGCGCTGCTGTTGTTGCATGTTCCGTCCGTTGGCGTCTTCCGTGGGTTCCTCTGTTTGTTGCTCTTCTTTCTGATGGTTCCGCGTGCGGCTGCGCGGGGCTACTTACAACTACCACTTCTGTTCGCGCTCGTATGCGCTCCACAGTCTACATCGTGTCGCGTTCGTCCGTCGCTTGCATTGCGCGCTTCGTTTGCAGCTACAGTTGTAATATCTACCATTAAGTTCTATTCCTTTCCCCTTTCGCTCTCCTTTGTATTGCTTATTTGTTAGGTCCTAGCCCACAGGTGTCTCGTTTCTCCCTTTTCCAACTCGCCGGGTACCCCGTTAAAGACGAGGTTTGGGAAAGAAGGCAACAAGCAGTGATAGCGACAGTTTTAGAGTTCTATTCTAATAAATGAAATTTTTTTGAAATTTCTATTTCATCATACAGCCTCAGAGCTCGATTGTGAGACAGCTTGTCTATCAGACTGTTCCTAAGTACTTGTGTAAGCAAGAGAATAGGATGTTAACTATCTAGTTTAGAAGTTTATAATTGCAAAGGGATTGAAAATTCTCTATTTTCAGTATTAAACTTAGCTAACCTTTACTACTTTCTAGTGGCTAATCAGTGTCAAAAGACAAGTGCGGATACACCTGCAGCAAAACATATTTCTGTAAGCGGAGGCGGACCGTCGAGAGGACGAGCACCGCCGCGCTGAGGGGCTGGAGCACTGGTGGGCGGTGGAATTACACGTCGCGGGTTAACGGCGAATAGGAATTTGCTAACTCGATATCAAGTAATAGTTTACCGTTTACTTTACGAGACAGCAGTGTGCTAACTATACGGAGGCAAGCCGCGCGAGGCGCTACAGTTGGCAAACGTGTCGTTAAGTGGGCGGTGTGGAATATCCCGATTACATTCCTTGCTGGCACTACAGTGGAAAACAGTCCACACTAGGTGGAACACATCAAAGCTAGGACTTATAAGAGGAATAGCACGAGGTTCCGCCCGTTTCCTGAGTGCTGTACAGCCTGTCCTAAGCGTAAGAACGGAAACAACTCTTCTTTCGAATCTTACACCCAGTAGGTAGCGCACAAAGCTACTTAGGAGCACAAGTCCAATCAGTCCGGTAGCTAATGAGGCAATAAGTGCAGTACCTTGATATCCATAGAATCTGATAGTTCAAGCTTGTAGTTCTTCGTTTTGAGTATTGCCCTGTAAGTTGACTGAGGATCATTTGAAAAGTGCTCTTGTGATCGAATATACATCGTAAAGCAGGATCATACTTATTGCAATTTGTGGGCTTAAAACTGCTCTGTAAGTTGGAGACTCTGATTTTACCCGCGAAACTTGAGGTTTCAGCCGAGCTCGCAACATAAGGTGTCTTATCCGTAGACTTTGAGAGCAAAATGGCGCTGAAACGAACCATACGATATCCGACTATCGCAATCACATATTTTCTGCTAATAAGGGAATATTCGCTATGTTCACAACCACTTTGATTCTATATAGTCAATATTTATTACATACTCGACGAAACTTCGCAGAAGTAGACTTGTCATTTTAGATTCGTAAGGAATTTTATGTAAAGTATCGGAAATCCAGCAGTACTTTCCCTCTTCTCCCGAAGTTCTCTATATTCTAAAATTCGTATACTTCACCATTGCTTTTAAATGGGTGTATGTGAAAATCTAATCCTTGAAATGTACAGTACGTAGCTAAACATTTCAGAAAATCTTCAATATAGGATCATTACTGAAAGTACGAATGTCTGGTTCAACCGAAGCGACATCCTTCACTGTTCGAATTCAAGTTGGACTGAAAAGAAAGAAAGCAATAGTTGAAATTTGACAAGTTTACAGCCGACTGAATCAGTTTGTATGAACTGAGACTGGCATTATTCACGAAAGTTGCGTATTTTAAATTGAATATCATCCGAATAGAGCCGGTTGGAGAACTTTTTTTCGAAATTTCTAACCATTATTTGATTAATGTCCAAGTTTGTAGATCTATAGTCTTCTAAGTAAGAAATTTGATCGCAGTTTACTAGTCTATTTTGATCCTTTTTCCGGAGATCGAATTCTAGCGAAGTATTACTTGTTGAAAGAATCGGAGCAAAAAGAGTTCCAAGCGTACATTTGTTTTCATTCGGCTTCAAGCTAAGAAATAAAAACTATTTGTTCGAACTTTTTGTCTAGCGTTTCATGAGCTAGTGGAAGTTCGACAAAAATAGTTTTCCGACAAAAATAGTTTTCCGCCTTATCGCTTCACATTTGAAGCTCAAACTGCCCTTGTAGTTTTAGAAATGTCATTGACAATATCGTACATGTCACTTAGGCTTAAATATTATCTAGTCATCATACTTCTTTTACACCACCGAGTTCTCCATCGCATTCATTTTTTGTATGTCCAGCAATGAAAAAATATAATTTTACTGAATCCGAGAATCCGACAAATGCAGTCCAAGAGCAAAGCAAAAGAATGAATCTATTCTTACGTTTACGAACAAAATCGAGAGAATGTTCATAAGCTTCTTCTGCATCAAGGTTCATGGCATGTAATTTATCTCTGGAACGTCATAAGACATCTTTGTAATCACTTCGTTGACCTCAAAAAATATACTTCTTGTCCTTATTTGCATATAAGACAAAATGGAAATAATGTGTTGGCCCTGTAACAAAGTGTAACTCACGAAATTGGCGAAAGAGAAAAATGAACATAAAATACCACGCCAAATCTATTATGATTCGTACATGTTCATGTTGTCACTAGGTTCACTATATCAACAAATGCAGGAAAAGTAGGCAGTGAACACCTATGATTGTAGTGGAAGGTAGCTACCGAAGGTAACGTAGCTCAGTGCCAGACCTTGATTAGTGTTCGCTCTAGATACTTTGATGTGCTATGATGCATGTCTAAGGGTATATAAGAAGAGCTGGACTAGTAATGTAAAGGGAAACCGATCCAACACCTTGAGAAAAGACCCACTACCTTGACGTTCGACATTCGGCTTGAAGAAGACGAAATTCACCGACACGACCTGATTGAGGAATCAACTACGAAAAAGAGCCCAACGCTGAAACGTGTACACATCATTTCAGGTGCACCTGAAATCTACCGTTTTAAGTAATTTCAAACAACGCGATTCATCTTCGGCACTAGAGCCAATTAGGTAGTTTCAGGTGTATCTGAAACCACTTCAACAACAAGGAACACCACACGAAAGATCCAGTAGTAGCAGTCAAAGCAAAAGAATCTCTCTTTTCAATGACTTCTGTGATAAGTATAGACAACGCTCGAGGTATCGAAACTGAGATTTAAAGGATCGAATAGGAACGGTATGACTTGTGCAACGTTGTAATTTGCATGTAGCAAGTTTTCGCCTTCCTACAACATTAATAACTTCGCCGTGGCGTCGAAACTGGTGAATATGTATGGACCGACCCTTCCCGATGCGATTTCCGACCACGTTCTCTCTCCAAATCAGTACTGAATATCCGGCATGGTACGGTCTATCAGATTCCCGTGAGACAAGTTACTTTACGCGCGTTTAACATTTGCTTGAGCTAAATGCTTCGCCATCTAGCATCGCGCCTTTTGGGCACTATTTGCGCGTTCTGCGAGAGATGGGCGGGGTATGTTTGGACCATCAAGAGAATGCAAGGATAGAAATTCCCCAGAGACGAGTGCAGAAGGAATAGTTCCTTCCGGACCCAAGGTATCGTTGATTGCTTTTACCGCTACGACGAGAAGAACTTGTCGCTTAAGTGACGGATGATCCAATTTGAGCTTGCTGCAGTTATCACGGAGTGGCTTGTGATACATTTCTCCTACGCCGAGGCAGTTATGGGATTGAGTACTTGATATTTTGACCTGTGAATCGTGTAGCGAACAAAATTATGGGAATTTCTGCCTGAATTGCGCTTCTTCGTCAACTCTAAAACAGTTGAGCTGAAAAGTGTACACGCTTGACCAGCATAGTATTTTGGATTCCCATACAGAGTCAGTTGTCATCTTGGGCAAAAAACGTGCTGCGGAGAAGCGATTAGCCGCGGCGACGAGGTCGGGTACGTGACGTACATCTAAATAAAGGATGTCTATGTACACTTCGGCGTTGAATCGAGTGTCTGCTTGATCTATTATGATTTTGAAGCGCCGCGGCGCATTCCGTACTTTTTGGCACGACTCGAATCTAGATGTGATGTTTTTCAGAATTTCGAAGGCTTAAGCATCAACGGCTTCAAGACCCGCTACTTTTAGTAATTTGCACAACTTTCTGGCGCAAATTGACGATGTAATTTCTGTAGCTGTGCTATAGTATGGAAAATACAGCGAGGAAAACTCATCCACGCATAGAAGTGCCCGTCGTGACGGATTAGAGGTACGTGCCATCTGTCTATGTAGTTTAAACGAGCGCTGCGTTCGGATAGTACCTCACGAAGCACGAGATGCTTGGTCACATTGACAGCATACAAATGCTCTGAGTCCAATACGTCTAATCCCAGAAGTGGAGGTACATCAACTTGCACTATATCCATGAGAACTGGAATGCAGCGCCGCAGCGCTGCGAATTCCAATCCAATTTCGATCGTCCCGAGTGGTTTAACTCTAATATCTCCAAATCGAAAAGAGTTGGGAGATTCGACAATTGGCATCGGTTCCTAATTAATACGCTTGAGTAAAATATCGAGTTTTTTCTGTCCTATTACCGACTTTGGAGCTCCATGTCCACGAAAAATCCTTGGAAGTCTCTAATATTGTTCTTATTTACATAGTTAAAATTCGAGCAATCAAAGCTGTCTTCATGTAGGACTGGGGTACGGATATTGAATGTTTAGCATTCTTCGTCTTTAGAACATTCTTTGTTGTGTATTTCTAGCTCCTGTTCTTGTTCTGCAATATATATAGACTCGTCGAATGTAACTGGCTGTTCTGAATTTGTTTCTGTCCGCGGTCAGATCTGACATGGCTGTGCTACCTCTGGCATCATTCTTGCAGATGTATAGTGTACAGTCAAAAATTGCTCCCCAAGCATGTCAGCATTTAGTGAATGATAATCAATCATGATTGTCTTGATCTTATCTAGAGTTGGAGTGCAGTTGTATGGTCCGCAGAAATACACGCAAAAAGAACCTCCTGCACCGAATGTTCGGGTTCCTGTCATGCCGGGTGGGTAAAAATTCTACAATCGCGACGCCCTGTTGTACCGCATCACCGCTCGCCTAAGGGTTTTACTTTTGTATTGGGCGTCGCCAAATCCAATCGGTAGTTGAGGTGACAAATAATTGATGTGGTGAACCAACATTGTGAGCCCCTCGGAGTGGTCCGAGCAGTTTTTCTTGCGCATAAATGCTATCAAGTCCAAGCTATCTGTTTCGGATTTAATCTGCAGTTTGGGAGTCTCCGAATTGTAGTGCCGTAGCAAAATCGACACAATTTGGTCTAAGGACATTCTAGAAGAACTGTTTATCGGAAAATCGCCAAAGTTGTTGACAAATAAAAAAGACATTTGAGAGGTGTACAGACATTGCTGTACTGCGCACATTTCGAAGTCTCTCATCATGCTTTCAACTGATTGGCCTAGCATACTTGTTAAACTCCTGTTCCGGAAGTACGATCTTCCCGCGTACCTTTCTTGCTCTAAATCTAAAACATATCCGTGGAGAAATGATTCTTTGGTTTAGTCGAGAAGAGAGAAGCAACGTGCGCACCTCTATGAAATGGGATATGTGGGGTTTGGAAGTTAGGTGCCGCGGGGGGAATTCGTTCGCAGAACGTGGTTGACTATCCTCATGATTGATGTTTTCAGCAGCAACAATGAATTTTGCCATGTGTGGGAATTTGAATACAGCAGCCGCGTCAGAGCGGAAGTCTTGCGAAGCATTCTTCGGTAGCTCTTCACGTAGCAGATATGGAACCGATGCGATTTCAGAACTTGATGCTCCAAAGAGCAGGAACTGGGTTAATCTCGAGAGTCACTGATCTTGCTGATCTCGATCAGTGAGTGGGACGGACATCAGCTCCAAGCAGCTGCGAAGTAGGCAGAACGACAATGTTGCTCGCTGGAAGAATTCTGTTTGCCATATCTTCTTTACAGGTGGCAAGGCATGAATAATATCGTCCACATCGGTCATCGAAAAATAAAGCAGGTCTTTCGATGGCGTGACAGTTAGTATATGCTCGACAATTGTCTTTATATTTTCTACGAGTTCATCACTGCGGCGGAGAAACCCAACCATATTCTTGATCCTACGGTGTCCGGTGTTCGGATAACTGTTGTTCATAGAACACCTTGGCGGAATTTGCAGTGTCTTCTTCTCCTTCTTGAGATCTTCTGTGATTCGACATTTTAGTTAATATTACTGCTAGCAGATGAGTCCTTCGTTTCAATCCAGATAGAATGCGGATTGATGTCATCCTGGGATTGACACAGACCAGCGCGCAACAAGGTCCCAAGCCCTTGTTTGGGTGCATGTGAGTAGGTAGGTAATTGCGGTATAGCCGAGGCGGTACATAGCAGTAGAACTTATGATTTAGTCGTAGACGTGATAAATATGCGAATATCGGGAGCTTCAGCTACCGCTCCCGTGTCTCAACGTCAGGCTGGTATAGCTATGTGAGCGTTGCAGATAATTGGATTTGTTTTTAATTCTCCACCGACGACGACTTGTATTCGGCTATGACAGTTTGTCACTTTAATTAGTGACGAATACACTAAATAATTATCTATAGTTCAGAAAACAATATTTCTAATTAACTGCAATCTCGAATTTGACAGATATATCTTCGGCCTAAACCTCGAATCCCATTATCTTTGCTATGGGAACTAGATATCCATTTGTACTCTGACAATCAGACGTGCAGTCGTGGTCTGGTTTGCCTTTCTCGGAGTCTTTGTTGCCGTGAGAATGGAAACGAGCCCTGAAAATAGAGTTATCGGTCTCGAGATCATTGATTCTCACGACGATCTATCCTTTGTTCATGTTGGCTTGATGCGGGACATCTTCCTCAAATGTAATTTCACTTTTTCTTCTGCGGGCCATATTTCGATCTCGAGTGCGCGTGCTCTTTCGGCTTCGGAAGTACGAATCCGAGGATCGTTGTCACAAAGTTCTTCAGCGATGAATACACCAGGTGTAACTCGATGTTTGCTTGGTTTGCTGCTCTTCATTTTCGAAGCAAATGGCCGCATTGCATTGGATAGATTTTATTTTAGACGTTCATCGTTCACTATTTCGTTATAGCTTGTTGCTCATACGACTTTGTGGATGCTGAATTGGGCTTATTTGTCATCTTGATTTTTATCAATTCGGCTGATGCTATATGATCCAACATACTTCCTGCCACTCTCACGATAGATTCGAACCTTGTCATCGGGTTCTAGTTTTGTATCAGCATTAAGAGGGACTGGAGAAGCTACAGTTTTGTGTACGCGCATCTCGGCGACAATCGTATCCATTTCTTGACAAGCGCGTGGCAGTTGAAGTTTTGGTGTAAAGGAACGTGGTATTGTTCATCGGAGCCGAATGAATTGTGCGATTTCACTCCAGGAGGTTAAACGATAGTTCCAACAGCATCTGCAAAGCGAACCTACCGTAGACTAGTAAATGCACAGTCTTAATCTAGTCGCATTTTAATGTAAAACCAATGTATAGCGATGCCCGGTATGAAACGAATACATCCCAGACTCCTTCCACCGTTTAGTTCGGTAAGGAAGGTGCTAGAAGGATGTGCGTTTCGAGATCAACGACGTGTAAAGCTGCCTCCTTGCTGATCCGCATTAAGTCCACAGCAATCTCGCGATTAAATTTTTTGTTCGATGGCGGCAGGTGAACGTGAAATCGCTGAGGCGGAGCACTAAATGTTTGACATGTCTCACATAGCAAGTGATGTCACCGAGTAGTTTCGAGTCTGTTCATCAACTTGGTTTGGTCTTTCGCGCTTGATTACCTCATACAGTTTCCCGCTTGTAGGGGTGGCGAAAGTGTATGTGAAGTTTGACGAGTTCAGGTTTGGTATACTGAATTTCTTTGCCAATCGAGCATAAGTGCAAGTCTCCAAGGACTACCCTGATAGTGTTGTTTGTAACTCTTCGGTAAATTTATTGGCAACGTGACTATAAGGATCTAATATATCCAGTCCAAGTAACATAGGTACGTCTGCTGAGACAACATCCAGTTGTATGCTTGGAAACGAACCGTTTGGTACTAGTATACGAATCTCCATAGATCCTAAGGATAGATAGCTACCGTTACTTAATCTGTATCTTGTAGCTGAATGATATATCTGAAACTTGAAGTTCTTCGTTGACAGTATGCTTCAGCTTCTCTCTGCCCGATAAAACTCTTTTCAGCTTCCGCACCAATGCACGCACCATGGAAGTGACGCCATATCTAACTTGATGTCCGTCCTGCATAACTCGAGTTCCAAATGTCGCTCACAGATTCATCGATGTGTATGCAAGTAGATACAGGATAATCCGTCGGCTTAATATTCGGGATATTTCGGCCTGTAATATCCCAATCTAAAAATCCGAGTCGTCATCAGGATTAATGTTGGCAAATTCGTGACCGGCTTCCTTGATTTATGCTTCGAATGCAGAGTCGGTCTTGATATTTTCAGACGAATCGTGGAAAAATGTGATAGCTGTAGAATTTTTATCGTCACTATCGGCAAGGTCAATCAATTCTTGAAACCCTTCAATTACCACGTGTAGCACTCGCATGCTTTTATTTGCTGATTTCTGCTAGTTTTCCAGAAAGACTGCTTTTCCAGCTGCTGTTACTTTGAAGTTGATAGGTTTGAAGCATTTTGCGCGACAATTCCGATTTTTTCCACAGTTCCAAAAGGGATATATCTATTCTGAACCAGGAAACATAGCTTTGCTTACCTTCTTAGCATATATGGATGCCGCGAAGAAAATATTCGGCCTAGATGTAGGATTAATTCCTAGAGCCAGTATTTCGCGAGAATCTCCTTCGCGCTCGATACGAATCAGTAAGGCGTTACTTAGTTCAGTACATAGACCTAGCCGAGAAGTGGATGCACCAATGTGTAAAAGCGTATTCGCAGTTCAGTCTTGCTTGTGATGGAGCTCATGGACTTCATGGAAAAGCCGTGTAGCTTGTCGGCTGCCAGGTCATCAGCGGTGCCCGCTTTGTAGTATTGCCGTAGCCAGCAGACATGAGCCCTTGCGTTTGCGTCTGAATAGTCCAGAACTGCTCTATGATTTTCCGCAGTGTGTTGTTTGTTTCCGATCCAGTAGGCTGGTGTTGTGCGCGACTGGTAGGACTAATGCCGCAATCTTGAGAACCACCTCACTGCACCCCATCTCGGTTATTGTTAGGAAGATCCATGTCACCAGGTTGCACCGGGCTTCTTACTGATTTCAGGATATCTTTGATGGACCGGCTTGCTGCAAGGCGTCCTGCTGGTAGAGTATCCCCTGCGTCGATCATTTGAGCAACCTTGGTGGGCACTCGCGTGTTATCAGGGAGAATCGGCCTTGGGTCAAATCCTTGTCTCTTCAGATTCTTCAAATTCTCTACGAATATCACCTTCCTGCCCGAGGTGCCCACATTGAATAATACTTTAAACATTTTGAGGACGCATCCTTGCAAGCCATTGTTTTTTTCAGAGCAATATATTCCTGCCCACAACTCAGTTATTGAATATCCTAGCAAGGTGAAACATGACCTTATCTTCTTCTATATTGATAGGCTCGAATTCATGCCACCGGCCAATTAGTATGACCTTCTTTTCGTCCGTCGAGCTCACCATGTCTGAAAATTTTAAGGGGCTATCGAATCTCGGTAGCTAAAGGAGCTCGATCTCGCAAACTTTAAAGGCGGATCACTTTCGTGAACTGATGAGACTCGCTCGCACAAATCTCCGAAGCAGCTCGATCTCACAAACTGATGGGGTACGCCACTTTCGCAGGTTCTACGAAATCACGATATAAACCCTATTCGCGAGTGTGATAGATATAGCGTGAAGTTCGAAATTGACAAATTATTGTATCCTGTACCCATTCAAGGGCTATCACATTTATGCAGTACTAGAAGGCAGTTCACAAGTCATGTGATTCCCAAGGCACAGCAATCAGTATCTACATCATGACGCGGCACGACAATGCATTAGTGTCCGTCGACAGTTTGATTAACGTATGCGGTTTTCCCACTTCAAACCCTTTGAATCTACAGGTGCACGCAGCTGTGGGGCTACCAGATTGTGCATTCATTCCCATACTATCAATTTACCATTTTCAAGTTTCAGTTAATCCCCTAGAACGACATGACTCCTCCCATTATAAGCCACATCGCCCACAAAACAAAACAGCGAGACGATTTGACATTGCAGTGCATCTCACTAAGAGTATTTCTACATTGCTTAAGAATATTCAGGCTGTCAACTCCGTGAGCATTGCATCTATATCAATGTATCGGCTTAGTAGAATTTCAAGTCAACTCATGAGCCTAGAAGCACAGTTTTTGATTCGGAAATAGGGGTTACGAATGAGAAAATGTATTTATATAAGGAAATGCTCCGTTTCTTCATAACGTGCATTGTTTTAGGTGTGGTGTTTTTAATCAATTTTAGTCAGTCGTCGGAAGCTGATTTAGTGATTTTAGTTAGTTTCTTATCATCGCAACGACTAGGCTACAGCTGTACGACAATTAAATTTACGGCAGTTTTGGAAAGAAAGGAACAACTATCCACATTCTCGACCCATTAACGTACCAAATACTTGGCTCTACTCCAAATTAAGAACTCGGAAGTTGGAGCTCAACGATTTTTTGAAAGTGTAAGAGTTGAGATGATTTTTGATTACCATCTACAACAGAACAATATTTTGGTCGATAATCAGCTAGTTTTAGTCAAGTACTGTACAACAGTTCGTCAGTTTACAAATTCTGATTGATTACCACACCCCAGCATGACTGCTTCTCAACGAGTATTTCATTAGTATTGTACTGTACCTGTATGGTCGATTAAGGAACACTCTGAATTTAGATAAGAAACTTTTTTGGTTTTCTTCGCGTCCCAATGAAAACAATCCCAGCTTCTTTGTAAACGACAGCGTTTTGCGTCTGTAAATTGTATGAACACAGTAGCTTACATCATAATATGATGTAGTCTCAGTACGACACAATCAAGTTGATGACTGTCAAAAGGAAAATCACACCAAGCGCGAGCCCTGCATGGAAATTCGCTCTCGCTTTTTCGTCCTTTATAGTTTCTGGGGAGCATCTCTTGAAAAAGCCAAACGTAGATGCAGGTAACTACATCATTTCATATACAGGACAATTCTTCCCGCGGCATCCATTGGATTCGTCTCGTTGTAAGTGCACTTGAAAAGGCCGAATTTCAAACTCGTTCTCGCCGTCCAATTTTCGCTCATGCCATAGCGAGACTATTGACCCAATTGTTTTCAGGGAGTACCCCCCATATTGAAGTTCCGTTCCCATCAAGTGCACGCCGATATTGGGTTCTATCACCCCACGGTCAATAGTTATGTTACAGTGACCACGAATTCCGTCAGGTTCAACAACTGATGTCTTAAATCTTAGATTGTACTCAAAGCTCTTTCCTGAGTAAAGAAATTCAAGCGGGCGGTTAGTCGAGAACCAAGGAAGCTCGGTTTCGTCCGGTTCACGATATGCTCTGTTCCATTTTGGGCAATTGAACGAGGTGTCTTTCATGTCAATGAGTTGTAAAAAGGGACGAACAGATTGCTTCCAATTGCCAATAGACAACTGAGATTCGCCAGCACATCGCCCACCCAGGTTCACACTTCTACTTTTCTCGCTCGAAACACTAGCCCCTGGTCGATAAGAATAAACCCACTTCTGCTCGAAAGGGAGACCACACATAGACGTGCAATTCAGCTCGGAAAAGTTGTAAATCGAAGCCAACGGTTCCGCTAAAGAAAGCACGACATGAAAAATGACAAGAAGGTGGTACACAACGAACATTTGAGGACCAAACTGTACAGACAAAGGACAAGGCATGAGATAGGCGCAAAACAAATAGGCAAAAAGTGAACCAGCGCGGCGGAATATGCCGCCTACGGCACAGCGGCCACGACAATTTCTGCCTACTTAGTTGGGGTAGTAGGGTATGCGATAATGCTTCATTCACCGTCATTCCCAGCTGTGTACTGTACTGTAGCCGGACAAAAGTCTGAAACCCTCACTATCTTAACAAATTTTAACTTCAGTTAGAAACACATCTTTTTGCAAATTCTACGGAATCCTGATTCATCCAAAACAGTAACCGGTCATGGGTCGCTCGCAAGGTTCCAGAAATTTGTCGAATGGCTTCAAAGAGAAAGTAGTTGGTATGGTGAACTTTGGGCTGACACGAAAGAAGGTCGCTGGTTACTATTGTATTATTGTAAACACTGTTAAGAGTATTATGGGTCATCACAGACTTGCTTCTAATGTTAATGCGAAGGAGAAAATGGGACGGAAGCTAAAATTGGGACCAAGATGTGTAAGACGGTTGATACTTTATGTACGGAAAAACAATGAAATGCCTCTATACACTATTGCTGCTAACTTTCGTTCTTCAAACGGTACGAAACTTTCGGCGCGTACTATTCGACGCTATCTTCATTAAACTGGCATTTACGGCAGTGTTGCAGCAGCAAACCCATATTTGTCATTGAAGCACATTGATGCTCGACTAAATTGGAGTACTGAGCGATACACGTGGAACACGCAGCAATAGAGTTTTGCTGCATTTACTGACGAAGCATCGTTTACTCTGCGTCTGCTGAAGAATTATGCAAGAGTATGGAGACGTGAAGGTAAGCCGTATGAAACGCAGAATATGCCGCTTACATTCAAATCAGGATTCGTATCGTCATCCGTATGGGGCATGTGCTCGTCAAGTGGACGCACTCCACTAGTACGTATTTCTGGGACACTGAATCAGGACAAATACATCAATATATTGCAGCAATACGTCTTACCGTTTAAAACTGTGTATCATCCTGACAACAATGATTTTCTGGGCCAACATGAGGGGTGCTGACAGCACCGCGCCAAGAAAGTACCATTGTTTTTGGAAGCAAAGGGAGTGGAAGTGCTAATGTGGCCTGCTCAGAGCCCTGATACGAATTCAGATAGAAAATGCATGGGCAATCATGAAACGTAGGCTACGCAAGCTCGACAAGTACCCGATTACTTCAGATGTACTTTTTAATAGTCTCTGTGAAATATGGAATGGCCTAACTTCAAGCTACTTCACGACTTTAGTCGACTCTATGGTTACACGTTGTAATACTTTAAAAAGACCTTAGTTGTAATGCAACGATATATTGAGTAGCAAGTAAAACAATTTTTAATTGGATGATAGCACAAAACGACAGTAGCCCTTTAGAAATGGTCTCAGACTTTTGTCCTGCTACTGTGCATGGACAGTGCTTTTATTGTACAGTTGTAATGCTGGCTGACTATAAGGTGCTCAATCTCATATATTTACAGACCTACAACTCTACTACTCCTTAATATTTCCGTAATTTTTTTCTATATTGCAGTGCTTTGTTGAGTTTGTAAATAAATGAGATGAGGTTAGAACAGTTATGCACTGAAATTGATCCATGCAGCCCGCAGCTTCATGACATGCTTTTTGTTTCTATGAATTCCATTTGTTTTTGTAGGAAAGTGGCTCTACAAGCTCTGCAAACAGGAATACTGTAAGATTGTTACAGTCGTTTGAGTTGAACAAAGCTCCATTACAGTACTGTACAGTCATTCGTCTTCTCACTGAACATGGGAAGTGAAGAAGCAATGATGCAATGCAACACAAAAAGCGCAGAAGTAATGTAGCAAGAAATTAATGGTGCAGATTCTAGTCTATCAGCAAATCGTATTCTGCCAACATAAACTTCTTCTCCCATATGGCAATGTCCGTTCGCACTAGCACCTACCAAACACTGTAAAGGTCGAGAAGGGAACGACAGAGAATGAAGGCCAAATCAAACACTGCCATGGACGGACGAGACGGAGACGCTCAAACATACTCCTTACAGTAAGTAGAAGGCTACAGTACAGAACAGTACAGTGCAGTACAGTAATGTACCAAAGCGAGCTCGATTGGAACAGTACCGTAAACTAAAAAGCTAGTCTGGCGTTTTCCGAATTGAAAACCCTTATGAGTACGAGGGGTTGGGAAGGAAAATTTGAGGAAGCATTTAGGGTGTGAATACCCTGTATGGACGCTATTACAGTTGCGTTTGCTGTCCGGTGTATTTCAGATATTGATAGTAGAGTGTAGGCTACTGAATAACAGAAGTGCACCTTAGTCATGTGAATTAGATGTATTGCACTTTTGCATGAGAATTTTTTTGCTTTGAATCATGTCTTCTCTTCTAGGCTTTCCTCCATATCGTTTTGTATTACTGAAGAGGTCAATGTGGAGTGTCTGAATAGGACTTCTGTCTTTGTCAAGTTCAAACTGCCCGTGTTTGCCAAAACGAAACCCTCTATGTCTAATATTCTTGCTCTCAACACACTGTCGCACAACCTTTTGCCTGCCAGAATTGCCGCACATGTTTCAGAGAGTGCGCTCTTCATCTGTTTCTTTACTAGTGAGAACTGTTTGTACCGTACAGGTACCGTACTCAGTCTAAGTTGAACCTAATAGTAAAACCTAGTATACTGTATGTATAGGATTAGCTATCTAATACTCAGTACTACTTGGAGTACGAATTATTCAGTTCAGAAAACGCCAGACTAATTTCACAGTTTACGGTACAGTACAGTACTCAGGCGGAATTCCGTACGGCGGGTTGGTGGATTCGTACGGGATGGAAAGTGGCTGGGTGTCATGACAAGCAATCGACCGAACATTGAACAAAACGGTCCAAGTTACATGTCAAGCTTGACGGAAGAGCACCACCTGAACGACGGATGTGCACGGACGTTAATGTTTTTACAATTACGAGACTGTTTGGTGACATGAAGACGCGAATCTTTCCGTTCGCATGGTCACTACACGACAAGGGAACAGTTATGGGAGAAGGAAGAAACATAGACACAGCAGTCTTCAAGGGTAGAGTTGGAGGGATGCGCCACGCATTGTGGTTCGACAAGTTAGACAAATGGGTTCGAGGGATTGTAAATCTTTTGTTCGTAAATGTTGTTTTACTTACCGGTTGAGAACTGATATTTATACTCTTCTAAATACGGTAGGTGACATGCGACTTTGTATTTATAGCTTTACTTCTGCAGGCAGGGCTCGTAGCTCGGTAGAAAGTAACAATCCTTCTGTGTCGATGATGCGGTATTGAGAGCCAGTTCTCTACAAAAAGGACATGCAATAACGTGTGATGCAAGGTTTTCATCCGAATTGTCGACACGCATATGCAAAAGGAACGCAGGAATACGGTAAAAATTCGAAATCAAAGCGGCACTAACAAAATTTCACGTGGTCCAAACACCATATACAACTAATAAATGTGCTCGACGAAGGTGGTGACGAAAGCGGAAGGGGAATACGGCAACAAGAAGTGCAAGAGTGGCAAGTGTGATGTGAGACGGCAGGTGATAATTGCAGCAATGCAATGCCCATATTGTAAAGCATGATCGGACAGAAATCAATGGGTGCGGCCAATTAGCGTACATCCTACCCTACAAATCTACAGGTGCTAGCAGCTCTGCGACAACCAGATTGTGCTCTCATTCCCGTACTATCAACTGTACCGTTTTCAAGTTCTAATTCATCGTCTAGAACCTCATAATACACATGTCTACCACCATGATCGACCACATCGCCATTGAATAAATCTGAGCCAATACGTGGGAGGAAGTACGTGTGGATACAGTGATCACATGATCGACTTACTCATATGAGGTTAACCAATTGTAGTTAATTGCCTACTCCTGTGTGATGTATGCAATAGTATAAGTAAAGGTACCTTAACTGTCGCTGAGGCACGATCACTAAGAATTTCATCAGATCAACATTCCTTACTCTCTTCATCCCCTTCATTTACTCTTTCAGTACCCTTCCTCTTTTTTCTTTAATAGTTTCAAAGTTTATCTTACCACATTCGCGAATACGGTTCGTTACCATCCATGAACACCATAGACATCCCCGAAGGTCAAGGCGATCTGATCCGCACCTGGTATCAGGAAATGCCAAAGAACCCTGATAAATAACGTGTTATGTTGCGCTTCCTCGTCATGTTCAACCAGTTTTGCAACGACAGCAGCAATGACCTTGACCATGCCAAGTACCTCGCAGATCTCCGAAAGCAGAGTACAGTCGACCCATTCTTCAACAAAGCTTCAATTCTACACTCCAACAGTCCTACCATCTATTCGACAAGCCTCCGTAGTCTCAGTTTTTCACGCAAAGCGAAAAAAAAACTTCTACAAGCCAAAAGGTTGAAAGTTTACTGGTGAGCTAGCTACCCTTTTTTCTACAATTATCCTCATACGTAGTTAAATGTCCAAAATATTGGACCGCAGGTGAAGCTATATAAAGTTCTAGGCCATGTAATTGTTTCAAGGCGGTTGAATGGCAAATAAATAATTTCTTAGAGGGTTTCCTATGAATTTTCCATTTCTACATTTTTGGATTCGAAGACTGCCCCAACATCGCGCAGACATGCTAACAGGAACGTTCTCGTTCCCGAATTTGCCAAGAGTTCAAATGAGAAATAGAGCCTCGGTTTGCCAGGGCTAGCGATTTGGATTTATTATTTCGCGCGATGGATTCTAGTGGGGCAGTAGACGAGTGGTAACGCTCGAAACGTTAGCAGTGGAGACCGTCAGGGAAATACGGGTTCGATTCTCTGTGAAGTCGGCTGTGCTGGGCGGGCCTGCTACTCTTTTCAACCCGGCGCGGCTCGGTCCGATGCATGGAAATTATCTTTTTAGAAATATTCTTTCCGGTGTGTACGAGAGCTTTTCACGCATATACTGTACTGACGAGAGTGTCGTATGCATATTCTGGTATAGGTAAGAGTGTCGTATACATATTCTTTTATAGACGAGTGTGACGTATTTATTTTTCTCCAACGCCATATCTCCATCGCCAACGTCGCACCCTCCGACAGCACCATCAATACCACTACAATTATGCAAGCTCCTCAGCATCGAAGTGCGCTCAAGCGCAAGCCAATTGAGCTGATCCAGAGAAACAGGAAACATGCGTATATGCATGTGATCCTACCATCCTGTGTCCACTGAGCGCTCAAGCGCGTGGGAATAGTAGCGCTCAAGCGCCAAACCAGGTCTTCCCTAAAAAGCAACTGACGACGGAGAATATTGCCCATGTCACTACCTTGGTGTTGCTACGTGAGGGAGCTTAGACAGTGCGTACTGATTACTGTCAGAATTGGTTGAATTCTGCTCTATTCAAACTACTGGAATCAACTTCAACCTGTGATCGTTTTGCAATTTAGGAGTGAGTAATTTGTTTCTGTAATGAATTCCGATT
>JAAUYH010194098.1_pt1 | contig 18384 bp, 14 predicted proteins | sample 7278061 | NCBI WGS metagenome assembly JAAUYH01 (sample SAMN14350203, study PRJNA611818) | marine sediment metagenome | isolation source: surface marine sediment (0.6m) | place: French Polynesia: Moorea | collected 2018-08 | reverse complement strand
AGAAATACAAGCAAACAAGTGGAGGAGAGAGAAATACCGTTCTATCATACGTGGTGAACGGTTACCATCTCCAAAAAGAGTGGATTTATTACAGTGATTGTCAAAAATATGGGAAGAGTTTCCACCTGAAATTGTTCGCAATGCATTTTTGGGAAGTGGATTTTGCTATGAAGATGGAGTGGACTATAGTGGTGAGACAGAATCTGAATCTGATGATGATTAATTAATACAACATGTTACATTTGGTTCTATGATTTCTAGTTTAATGATTTTCTACGAATAAATAGCTTGTCAATTTCACGGGTACAGGACCAGGCGAATTACGGTAACTAATTTCATTTGCAAAAAAATCATAGTGCATTTACTTCTAAAAATTACATGTCAATAGCTCAATTGCAAAATTTTTTCTGTGAGTGAACTGCACCGTTTTTATGTTGTTATTGTAACTTTTCACAAATTTATTCTAACCTTTCTAGAATTAACGCGCTTGAATTTGCTGTTTGAACTGATCCGGGTCGATTTATTTTCAATTTTCAATGAAAAGTAAATGAAAACAAACGCATCATGCCTTCAGAATACACAGAAAATAGTTTGTTAGAATAGTTTTTTGATACGTGAAGCTACAACTTGCAGTCTCACCCAAATGAATTCAAGCTATAACTTTACCTCAGGCGTTTATACAAATTACCCGCATCAAGCCGCACACGCTTGATCTCTATTTATTTAAATTTTATGGTGATCTATACCTTAATGCTTCTATATATCACGCACCCATTAGTTTTCAAGTCTATGAATTCATTTGAAATTCAACTGGAAATAGTTATATGTTTGTACAACATATTTTACATTGCCAGCTGAGTTCGGCCAGAAGCACATATAAAACGGACGAAACGTACAGTGTAAATACTATTCCAGAGCAGAACAATGGCATAGTTAACGGATTGTATTCTCCTTATAGAAAAAGCTTTCTATGCTGCAAATCTATTTTTCTATCTTGTGAACACACTAAGACACTGATATCGTATCGCTAGTGTCCACGAAACGGCTTCGAGATAGGATTGATGCACGATATAGACCAGAAGTAGAAGATGGAAAATAGACTAGCGACATCTAGTTGTACTTTTACAATTCAATTAGAATGATTCAAGCTCACTATCGGAGTAAATATACGAGTCGAATGTCCGACAAAATCGAACGATCGTTTTATGTTATTCTAACAGTTAAGAATCGAAGCAGTATAAATTTTTATAATCCTTCGGTATCGCGTTATCCTGAAATAATGTCTACGAAGACAGTTAGATTGATTGTCGGGCCACGGCAGTAAAAATAATGGAATTAAGTTGAAATTTGTGAGAAAGAAGTCCTATTTGCCTCAGTATTACAGCATGCTGCTATCTACCAAATTCCTTCTGACTGCTGCCTTTATCAACCTTTTGACAATAAAATCACGTGCTACATCGGGTGCGCATCCACCGGCGGAATCTGAAAAACCTAACTTTTCAATAATTCATGGAATTAAAAATTCGAAAACAGTTTACCTGAACGAAGGCGAAGACTTCTACTCGAAAGTTCGTTCGTGCGATGGTGCTATAGGTTCACATGAGTATTGCAGAATTTTCCTGAACGGGCAGCCATCTAGAAGTTTCACTATTGAAAGATCGAATACAATCGTAACTGGCCATCCTCGAGTGAAACTCTACTCACCGTCAAGAGGCCCATTCATAAAAGTTTCGAACAACACACACAACGTACTCATTGAAAATCTTGGCATACATGAATCCGCTGCTTCGAACTCTGCTACATCAGTGATTGAAGTGTCAGGTTCAAATATTTCGCAAATCGCAGTTCGAAATTGCCATATTCATGGGTACAAGTCAATAAATGGCAGTACGAATGAAAGAATTGGCGCTTTTACTTTTAGAGGAATCGGGTTAAATCATTCTGACCGAATCCAAGACCTGGTAATAACTGAGAACACGATAGAAAACGTTCATTCAAGTAACGGAAATGCTATTTTGCTACTGGGCAACATCGAAAAATGGATCGTTTCGTGGAATAAAATATCAAATGTCGCAGGAAATGGAATCCATATAATTGGTACGTTTTTGGCTTCTCTTTTCGAGCACTTTCTAACCATATCGAGCGTAACAGGTGGTGAAACGATATACAATCAAACTGTGAACCGTCGTGTCCTACCTGGACGGTACGACCAGCCAAGAATCGGGTGGATAGAAGAAAACTACATTTCTGATATTACTGGGGAAAATTCATCGGCTATCAATGTGAACGGCGCAGAAAAAATTTCTGTGGAGTATAACGAAGTGTTGAATTCGTCTGTAGCGTACGAAATCGGTGCCGAAAATTGCGTGGAATCTGCAAATATTAGCTTCACTGGCAATATTGCGCACCAGAGCAATGTGACCGATCTGATATTGGGTGCTTCTTCACCAGTTGGATACGAGGAAGATACGACAATAAAATGTGACGGCAGAAATACCACGGCTCCAATAGGAGGTCATGGGTACATGAGACAGGTCTCAGTTTCCGAGAACGAGCTAAATTCTGCAACACAAGTTATCCTACGATTTCGCGTTACCGAGTCCATCATTGCTCGAAGCGGATGATTTGAATGAATTGCCTATAGAAATCGCCAATCTCTGGAACCAGTTATCCCACTTCGGCCAGCGTCTAATTTTTCGCCGCTAATCTGAATCATAAATAAAATGCACATTACTTCAAACTGCCTCACAAGAAAATAGCTTAACTGTAATCATCTACGATAATTGGGTTCGTCCGCGGGCCATAGTTCGACTTCGAACGGCACGACCCTTTGGGCACTTTCAATTTCCTCCTAAATGATGCGCATCTTCTGTTAATAGTTGGAGTGCCTCAACAGATTTTATTTTGCGAATCTATGCAGCCCGAAAATTATTCACACGAAACAAGTCCAATTATAAACGCAGGAAAATAGGACGGTATAGGGCACATGTTACGGAGATAAGTGAGTGTGAATTATAAACCTGGAAATTCACATGATTTCGGGTTGTATTTGTCCAACGGCATTGCTCTGTCACGCGCGTGTCGCGCGGGATCTTACGGACACGTTGTTTCCCCCGAGTTGGCGTTATCAGAAGCTGTTTTACAATGCGCCAACGACCGATGTTCGAGGCAACCGAGCATGGAACTGAAATCGCGAGGGTACTTGAATCGAGGAGTATTCATAACGGTTGCATTCTTTGCTTTGTTCGTGTACCAAAGTAAAACACATGTCGAACGAATACTTGCCGTGAAAAATATGCGAAGATTGCAAAATGAGAGGTGTGCCGCAAATGGAAGAAGATGTGTCGTGTACGATCGACCATTTCGAACCGGCAGCACTACGATAGATAGAACACTGGGTATATGTATGGATTACAAGGGGTACGTCGGGGTCCGAAACCTGCGCGACGACAATCGCACGAACGGAATCCACTACATGCTCGGATTCAGCGAGCTGAATCGGTCATCAGTGCGCCCACATATATTCATGAATCGCAAAGACCACGATGGGATCATGCGAGGCTGCGATTGTCTGCTCTATGTGACATCCACTGCGCGGATGGCGGACAGAGTGATTTCGCATTTCAAATACAACTTGATAGAAGGACACGGCAACTTCACCTACAACTTGCACAAGCTGAATAAACTGGTGAACCGCCATTTGAAAGGACGAAGACAGCGCATACACGCGGACGAAGAAAAGTATACAAACTATCCGTACGTGAAAGAGAAAGTGAGCGAGTACGAGCGCATCGTTCCGCAGTACGTGATTCGGAAAGAGTACTTGGCAGAAGACCTCACGGCGTTATTGAACGCTCTAGACTGCGGAGGTTTGCCGATTTTCTCGGACAACATCCACAGCACGTCGTCAATGAAAACGCAAACCCATCAAGTTGTGATCGGAAAGTTGCGAACGGCTATTTCAAAAGCGCTGCGAACAAATGACTACCGATTCCAGAAACTATCGAAACTCGCCGAAACTCGAAATAGGTTCGGTCTCCGAGCCGCCGCTTATTTTTAGCATGCAGTGTTGTATCAGGTCTTGGATTCTTGCGATTAATGGGCAACTAATCACGAACTCGAGACAAGCGAGAGTGAATCGATAATATTTCAGTGGTATGCAAAGCCCACATGCGCTTTGTTTCTGGTAGATTCAGAGCTTGGTCGGCGACCATTTCCTCAAACGTATCCCATGGCACGGGCGTACTATTTTTCTGCGGTATACGAGAATCTCGTTACAATGCAGGCTTCTATCTTTATACAAAGATTGTCGCCATCGGCATCTTGATTCCATTTTTCGGTTGGGACCGACTGCCTCGATTCGTACACTTGTACAGTATTTCCGACTACACTTTCGTTTGGTAAATGGTTCCCAAATTAGTCTCTTTACTCCGCCACACGCTACAAACACAACCAGCATTCTTGAGTAGCATTAGAGCTGTTATCTACCCATCTCCAATCTCATCCTGACTGCTGCTTTTTGGTGAAACAGATCTCTCTTTCCGAGAACCGCAATACCAGTTATCTTACAATTTCGAGTCACCGAGTTCATAATTGAACGAAGCGGATTATCTGAAAAAATGGAGTATAGAAATCGACAAGCCTCAGGATTCAGTAAGCCCATTCTGACCCGCGTCTAATTTTTCGCCGCTGGTCTCAATCGTATATAAAATCTTCATTATTTCACACTGCCTTCCAAGAAAAGTTGATAAACTGTAATCTTCCGGATAATTCAGATTGCCCGCCAACCATAGCTTCACTTGGAAGAACGCCCCTTTTTGATTTCCATTCAAATGATGTGCTTCTTTTGTTCATAGTTGTACTGGCTAAACAGATTTTATTTCCCGAATTTATGCTGCCCGAAAATAATTTGCACGAAACAAGTTCATTTGTAAACTTACGAAAAACGGTAGTATTACGGGGCGAATGTTACAGCGATAAGTTGACACTGAATAATAAATTTAGAAATTCACAAGATTTTTGGTTCATTTGTCCAATGGCGTGGCTCTCTCACTCACACATCACTCAGGAATTTACGTGCACGTTGCCAGCACAGAGCTTGCTTTATCGCAAGCTGTTCTACAATGCTCAAGAGACTGATGCTAGAGACACCCAAGAATGGGACTGAAACCTCGGCGGTATTCAAACCGTAAAGTAATTCTAACTGTTACGCTCTCGCTTATTTTCATATACCAAAGTAAAACGTATGTGGGAAGAATCCATGCGGTGAGAAACATAAAAACGATGCAAAGTCGGCGATGCGCGGCAAATGAAAGAAGATGCGTTATATACGACCGACCGTTCCGAACCGGTAGCACCACCATCGATGTCACACTAGGTATATGCTTGGACTACAAAGGGTATGCGAATGTTCGCCCGCTGCTTGGCGAAAACCGCACGAATGGAATTACCTACATGCTCGGATTCAATGAGCTGAATCGATCGTCGGTTCGGCCACACATCTTCATGAATCGCAAAGACCACGATCGAATCATAAACGGCTGCGATTGCCTACTGTACGTGACGTCCACCGCTCGGATGGTTGATCGAGTCATTTCACGTTTCAAATACAACCTGATCGAAGGGCACGGTAACTCCACCTACAACCTGCGCAAGCTGAATAAAAAGGTGAAGCGCCACTTGAAAGGACGAAGGTACCGCATACACGCGGACGAAGAGGAGTATACGAACTATCCGTACGTGAAGGAGAAGGTGAGCGAGTACGAGCGAATTGTCCCACAGTACGTGATTCGCAAAGAGTATTTGACCGAAGACCTCACCGCGTTGCTGAACGCGCTAAACTGTGAGGGCTTGCCGATTTTCTCCGACAACATCCACAGCACGTTGTCAACGAAAACGCAAAACTATGAAGCGGTGATCGGCAAGTTGCGAACGGCTATTTCGAAAGTGCTGCGAACGAACGACTACCGATTCCAAAAACTGTCGAAACTCTCCGAAACTCGAAACAAGTTTGGACTTCAAGCCGCCGCCTATTTTTAACATGCATTTTTCACTTTTTATTGGCCCAAGGTTTGCGAGCAATGGGCAACCAATCGGCAACTCGAGACGAGCGACAGCAAATCGATGAGATTTCAGTATCATGCGAAGCCCACACGCGCTTTGCTTCTCATAGATTCAGAGGTTCGTCGATGACGTATCCCTCATACGTATCCCCGTGGCACGGGTGCACGCTTGTTCCGCGATACAGTAGGTATATCAGAATCTCGCCGCATTGCATGCGTTGAGACGAAGGATTGTCGCCATCGGCATCTTGATTCCACTTGTCGGTTGCGGCGAATGCTTCAATACATACACCTGTACACTTTCTTCGACATTTGATAAATGGCTTTCCCAAATCAGTCTCTTTACTCCACAACGCACCGCGAACAGGCGCAACCGTTTTCGTTTCGTAGCAGAGGTATTCCGAATCCATAGTTCAGCCATTTCTCCACCATTCGTGCTCGAGTACTGCGAAGAAGTGTAGTAAACAGAATCGAAGAAAAATCTATACTGAAGGGGGCGTCTGGATGCGAGCCAGGCGTTTCGGTAAGACAGCTAGTTCACAAGACGTTGCTACTCGATAATGCGAACGACACATGATAATGATGACTATTTAATGAGTTTATGCGGACCTCCGATAGTTTAGGTGGCATGAAGTACTTCATAATGAAAGCCGTAGTTAGTACGTGTTCATTCCCTCACAATCACTACAAACCTTTTGCGCAATAGAATCAGCCAACTTAACGCCGATCTCAGATTGAGCGACGGAATTGTAGTGGCAGAGAACATGACTTCACGTGCAGTGCTCCCTCCTTTCTTCACCACTCTACCAACAGTCGAACACATGCGTATTGGCGAAGCGCGCGAACGAGCGCGTGCGATAAGCGGCTCAAGCCACCTGCATCGCGATTTATGATAAAAGGCACGTGAGCGCCAGGACGAGCTACCTCCACGTCCCTGCGCCAAGCGGGCGATACGTAAAGCAACCACCAGCAACCATACATCTTCCCTGCGCCACCACGAGCGACTAACAATTATACCACCACACGAATAATCTAATAGCGACCACCACTGTTGTCCCAGTTACTTTCCGAGTACCCTGAGTTCGACCGATATTCACCATTACTGCTCACATACCCCTCGTCGTAGTACGTGTTTGACTCGTGGCGCTGTTTCGCGAACGGGTCCTGGTTGCGCGGCGGGAAGCCCGTGCCAATCGGGTTGCGGCGACTGTCGTACCCAGAGTGCTGCGGGTACGGGTCGAACGGACTGCCCGCGTTCCCGTACTTTCCTTGATTGTAACCACCGCCCCCACCGCTGTTGCCACCGCTGCTGTTGGAACCGGGACCACGGCGACGGTTCGCCGCCATGGGGTCGAGCGGCATGCCCATGTTGCCGGGCTTCGACAGCTGCGGCGCCGCAACCACGCCACGGCCGCCATTCGACATTCCTTGCGCTTCAAACGGGTTCGCGCCGATGTTGCTCACAGTGGGCGGGTTGTTGTGGGGCGGGGGACGCGCATCAAACGAGGCGCCAACACGGTTGCCCACACGTCCACGATTCACGACCGGTTTTCCACTACCGAATGGATTGTTGCGAATGTGCATCGACGCACCGCCGTTGACGTTCGTGGACGGCGCGCTGTGTCCAACTTCATGAATGACGGAATTCGGTGGATTCACTTTCGGCGGCAATTTCTGCCGATGATCTTGCCGTTGCCGATAATCCTGCCGACTGTGCTTCACCGGCGCAGACGTCGACAGCAGCACCGTCTTCGGGATAACCGGCCCGGCTTTCTTCTCGTTCTTCACGTCGTTGTCCTTGGCCATCGTAACGTTCACCGGCGTCGACTTCACAGGTGCTGCTGGGATAGGCGCGGGAGAGCCGTTCTTCTGCGCTTGGACAGGCGTAACGGGGGTGGTGAACGCCGAAGCCGCGGCATTTTGCTTCGCCTGGATGGGCATGCCCGGGGTGAACGCGGCCGCCGCGACGTTGAGGCCCGCCGTAGGCTTCTTCGCCTTCTCGGCTTCCTCCTTCGCGACGTTTTCCGCTTTGCGTTGCATCAGCCACTTCAAGTTACAATCCAGGCATAACGTTCGATTGCCAGTGGGTCCTCGGTAGAAGCCCTTCTTCGGCACTTTCGGTTGTTCCCGTACATTGCACTGCGCGCAGTAGCGAATCCTTGCCGGCTGATTTGGCTTCGACGTCTTCTTGCTCCCCTTCGACGACGTAGGGCAAGACCGAGACGCCGAATGCTCCGCCACATTCGACGGAATGCTTGGTGTTTCGTTCACATTCGGCTTGGATGGCTTCGACGCCGATGCTACATCGGTCGCTTTCTCGGGCGTCTTCTTGGGTGCCTCTTTCGCCACGTCGTCGGGGTGAACGATGGGAATAGCGTAAGGTCGTCTCACAGGCTTCTTAATGGCCACGTGATTCTTCGCGGTATTGGCAGCATCCGTGTTACGAGGAATAGGGACATTAGGAACGTTAGTCAGTCCATTCGTGTTACCCACAGGCGTCGCAACGACAGTCGTAGTGGCAGATTTTGTTTGTGCAACGACCACTTTCGAGCCATTTGCCATTGAAGGTTCCGCGGAATGTTTCGGGGGTTTCTGCGCTTCAACACGGTTGTTGGGTGCCACGGGAACCTTTGGGGCGGGCTTCTTCGAATCCGGCACAGCGTCCACACGAACGCTTCGGGATGGCGCGGCAGCATTCCCACGAACATCTTGGGTCTTCTTCAGTTCGACGGGTTTGATTTCAATTTTCCCATTCGCTTGCACCTTGTTGTCACGAAACACGATATTCTTCGACGGCACCCCAAGCGCAGGCGAGCCCGCGGCATCGCTCGACGAGCGATGCGACACATCCGACGATTGTGAATTCTCGTTGGGCTTCAGTTGATTCTGCGCATCGGGCAGCGGCACGACGGCCAGGTTCGATTTCTTCGCGGCTTCCAGATGCAGTTGTCCGAATTTCGCGACCGACTCAGCAAAGCACAACTTCGCCTTGGCAGCGTCTAATTCAGCCTTGGCAGCATTCAACTCAGCCTGTTCGATCTTGGCCTCATTCGACGATGCGACACACTCCGCTCTGGCGGCGTCCGCGGCACGGATGAGGGAATCAGTCTCCACTTTGTTGATGCGTTGGTTTTCAGAAAACTCAATGCTATCAGAGTCATGCATCTGCATCGACGATGCGGCGAATTGGGCGCGTTTGGCCAAATCCACCGCATTGTCGGCGCGTTCCGCAGCCCTTTGCGCCGCATCCATTTTGTCCTTCGCGCTCTCCACGGCGCGCTGTGCGCGCGCCACACGAATCTCCGCGCGCACGACTTCGCTCTCCACGGCCTTGGCGGTGGCCTCGGCGCGCGCGACCTCGGCGCGGCGCTTGGACAGCTCGGCCTCGTACTTCATGGACTCGCAGCCGCGGCGCTCGCGCAGGGCGTGCGCCTCGGCCTTCTCCGATGCGCGGCGCGCGGCGTCGGCCTGCGCCGACGCGGCGTCTATCTGGGCCTGCATCGCCACGTCCAGCATTGCGGGCGGCCCGCGGTGCGCCGTCCTCCGCGTGCCCCGCAGTGCGCCTCGCCGCACACTCCTCGCTCTTCCCCCGTCGCGCGCGGCGTGGGGTGCGTGCGGCGCTGTTCCGAGAGATACCTACCGACGCAGCCTGTGAGGATGAACAGAAAGTGAATCGCGATCAAATATTTAAAGCGTGTTTCAGCCAATGATCTGCCGCACGCCAGGTCGCTGTAAGCACCCGCCGCGAACGGGTCTACGAACATTCGCACTATCTCATGGCAGCAGATTTGCGCGATCCCCCTTTTCGCGTTCCTCTGCTCTTCCTTTTACTCATCAACGTTCATGTGGCATCGTCAATTCACCATTTTACCGCACAACCACTTTCTACACCGTCTCGTGGCACAATTCTCTTCGCACTCGAGGTGTTCGTGCGAGCAGCTGCAGCATCTCCTTTTCAATCGACTCTGCGTCTGCCTGATTCTCTATGCACGCCGTCCCGTAGACAACCAATTGCCCGTTGCACTGTATTCCTCCTATGCTCGCCCGTAATCTACTTTATCTACACGTAAAGGACTGGTACAGGTGTAATGGAGACCAGTAGGGCACTGCGGTTGGAAGAGAAAGACGAGTAATCCACGTGAAGGTAGGAGGCAGAATCTGTGGCAGAAACTTGTTGGCACCTTGTTGGAGTCCCTGTTTCAACGAAATGTCAAAAGTATCACCCAACGGCTGGTCTCTTCTTTCATTTCACAGTGGTCCTAGTTCCCGAACGAGCAACTAGCACAGTGGCGAGTTGAGATTGCGTTACATGCACGACAATCAGCAGCAATGAAAGCGAAGCACGCCGCGATTTTATGCACTGTACGGGACAGTCATGAGCACTGAACACGAGACATTCAGCGGCTTTGCAAACGGAATAGTGTCATCAGCAACTGCAGTGTGTCGCTCAGCATTCCCTGTATGGCTGATCAGAAATCGAAGAAACCCCTCGAAAAAAATCTAGTGCCACACCTAGAATTGCCGCCCCCGAATTCGAAACATCTAGAACAAATTATTGCTGGTACTGTACGTCGAAATCATTTTTCAGGGTTCAGAGCTTTATTTCTCGACCACTGTGCTACTGTACCGCTGCAACTGTTCGGGGTGGGGTGTATTTAACAGATCGCGTGGACGTCGAATACATTTCTGAGGGTTCACAGCTAAATTCTCCAGTTCAGGACTCTATAGTTATCATGAGTGTATCAATTTATTTACTTGTGGTGTTTTGTCCATTGACAATGTGTTGTCTTTTTAAAACCTCATAGCTCACTGAAAAAAAAGTTACCCAACTATTATTAAATATTCAATCCCTTTCCGTGAATATTATCACGGCACGGTTTGGGGTGAAACAATGATATATGTGCTACGACAAGTTCGAACTTAGAGCGAAACTTGAACGTTCTTCCAATAATTCGTGTTTGAGAAAGAAATGAAGCATAAATTCAGAGAGAATTTTGGGTTCATTTATTTTACTTTTTTTAGTTCGCTCCGTATGAAAAAAGTGCAAGATGGAATTTCTACAGCACCAATACAAATAGCAAAATCGAATAGTTAATCAGCAGCTGAAGCCTTATCTTTCTGGGTCCGAAACAGTCGTATGTGATTAAATATCAGGAGGTACTATTCTTGAAATAGGAATCCAATGTGACACCGATACAAACATGGCTCATCGAAAATTCGAAATATCTTTTGAAGAGCAGGACTCATTCGTTGAAAATTCTATGTTTTTCCCTAAATTCAAGTGACCAGGAACTGACTTGTTGGGACAGGCGGAACATAGAAAGTTCTCAATGAATTTTGATTGCGCTAAAGCTCCCCCTTCCAATCCGGATCACATTGAACTCAATCATAAAAAAATGAAAAGATAAACTTTCAATGATAACATTATCACAATGGTAAGTGGCATCGACTTGTGCCATAGGGCCCGGAAGGATAGTATTGCACGATGAAGTGAATGAGAAGAGTCAAAAAATTGTCAAGGAGAACATAGAAAGTGTAGTACTTCTCAGTACGTATTTGCAATTTTTTTAAATAGCTCTATAGGACGATCAAAACGAATGTAAGAAGATTATTAAAAAAGATATCGGGCAGGCAAAATTGAACTGAAGAAGAGACGAAATTATTGCAAAAAACCAGGAAGCTATTCTCAGTAATAGGAACGTATATATTCCGGGTGTTTCGAAGGGAGTCTGCGTTGGCGCACCAATCTTTAAAATATCTAAGATTTCTATTAAGGATTTTACGCTGTACAGTTGATCAAAGGAAAATTAGCTATCTTTTATTTTCAGCATATTTTCTGTCTTTTCGAATTGATTGACACTGTTACGATACTTTTAGTTTTCAACAAGTCTCAGAAGCAGATAAATACTTTGCAAAAATGGAAGAATGGATATCCCTCAGTTTTTGTCCTTCAACTGTAATGTGATCAACTCACTGAACTTTCCAGAGTAAATACTTCATGGAATCGAGGAGAGAGGGAAAATCAAAGGTCATGTATCGCAGGAGCATATGAAGAATATGAAGGAAATTTAGTGCAACTTGATGATAATTTGTGTACTTATTTTCACACTTCCCCATCTTCTATAGATTCACTGTCTTGAGCACGATCCCCTTCCAAGTTGGTTGAGTTTTGGAAAAAAAGGTCACAAGAATACGTTAGATCAGAATCCATCGGCTTTTTTCATGGTAAAACCTGGTGTACTATTGCAAAAAATGGTATATGAATCATATATTTTAGCAACTGAGTTCGTTAGCAATTATAATACTCGTAAGAATTTCTTTGAAAACTGTGGGATGGGAGAATAATTTTAGACCGACCATCATGAATAGGTGTACTATAAGAATGAAATAAGAGTTTATTCTGCGACAGATTAAAATATGTGGATTTTCAGAAAAAAGCACTGTTGTGTATAAAGAATTTTTCCTTAAGTTTTTTAGAATCCATAGGCCCAAATGTGCGAAGAGATAAAACAATTATTGAAATATTAGATCACTTCGAGAAATATTGAAAGTTGTGCTGCTTACTCGAAAAAGCTAAACATAAGAAGCTTTTTCGTTTTCGAGCACTAATTTATAGCTTTCGCATTTCATCTCAATGATGCACCATTTGCGGAGATGTAAGAACGTCCCGGAACTCATCTCACACAACCAGAAATTCCAAGTCAGACGCGTTATTTCGTTCTTATACGATATCTCCACATCGGAACACTTGATTGATGGGCCTTCACGCTTTGTGAGTTCTCGTGACCACAGAGCAGAAGACTCATTTTATCCGTTTCGCAAATCTACCGTCACCGAGCGTGAGAACGAGTACCGTACATGACACGCTGGCATAAATGGACACTACCTCCATCCCGTTCGATTAATACAGTGGACGAAATGTAAACTGGTCCACTTGAATTTTTGTGTAGTTCGACGTAACTCTGATGGGAACGTCTGTCTTGAAAAATACAGTAACCTGGTAATGATGATCATAGCGAATAGAGAAGGTAATCAAATCGTGAAATCGTTAGCTACAACGTCCAATACTTAAACATATAAGTAGAACCACTATTTCGCTAAGAAATAATAATAGAGACAGATAGCAAACTAACAGAAAATTGGTAGTCAATATGAAGTACGTCTCCCTTTCGCTTCGATAAGTGAAACAACACGTGTGGCACTTCACTAGAATTTATGATTGAGGTAATGTCGCATATTCGTTGTTGAAAAAGAGCAATGTGTATCGAATGCTAGGGAAACTTGACGATGCATTGAAACTGCACGAAGAAGACGAAGCAAGGCGATCTACGGCCTTGCACTTGTATTTGAAGACCAAGAAGACTTCGTCAAGGCAGCCGGAAAGAACAGTTTATGGCCCTGAGTCGATAGACTTGGATATTGCGTTTTCTTTGTGGAAGTTGGGAAATATGTATCAGAGACTGGAGCGACTTGGCAAAGTATTGAAAATGCATGAACAGAGCCTAGAATGAGACGTGCGTTGGCAACGCGCAAACAGTTCCTCTACATGGTCATCAGTAGCCACACCGTCCACCTTTTTGTCAGTTTGCTTGTGTAACGCTTCCTCAACACCACCCTATCCTAGCGCTGGCTTTGCTGGCAATACACCAAGAATGCCATTGCTCTCAATTTAGTGCTGGAATATAGACTTTCGAATTGATTTTACAGAGGCCTCTCTTCCGCGGAGATCTTTCTCTTACAAACTTTTTTGAGTACGTTCTTCTTCTTTGTATTCCACCTGTGCTTCCGCTGATTAGTATCGAAGAAGTCTATAATGTTCTACTGTTTCAAAGGATCAACTTCGTAATCAATGCAGTCTCGGTAGAGATCGTTTGAAACCACGATCACGTTCAATTCCATGACAGTTTGGATTATTTCCCGATCATCATTTTTATTCATTGTTTCAGTAACAACAATGACAATCACCTCCACTAATGTCTTGAAAGACTAATTTGAACTTCTAGTATCCTTGACAATTGCCTTCACGCTCCTTCCTCTATCGTGATGGCATTTAAGGGCCGTTACAAGTGCAAACCTATCAAAGTATTTTGTTTGAGAGTAGACATGAGCGACATTTCATCCATCTAGAATCGTGTCAGTTTGAAAACTTGCTTAGTCTCGACCGATGCTTTCCGCCCAAACTCTGATATCCGATTCTTTTGTAGAGGGTAGAATCCGTTGAAATTGAATCTTGTCTATTTCCTCTGCAATTTTTTGGATCTCACAACACATTTCTACAAGTCTGTTGCACGTTTCTGCATGATTTAGATGCTGATTCAGGAAATTGTTGAACGAATTCCACCGCTTCTCTAGTTCATCCATCGCGTTCCGAACCTTTTTGCGATTATTCATCAGAGCTTGAAAACGATCTTCATACGCATCATGAAGAGAACAGCGATGTGTATTCTCAAATATCACTTTATTCTCCGATAAATCCATCTCTAGCGCTCGAAGTTTACCAACCTGCTTTGCGTTCTTTTTCCTGCAATTTTTTGCAGTGTTCAGAAGTTTTCTTTGTATGCCACTGCCGCCATCGACGATTTCCGTATCGATGGGTTCAGACTTATGACTGAGGCTACGTCGTCTGTTTCGATTCGCAGAGCGTGTCGAGTCTTTCGACGCCATGGTAAATTCGTCATCTTTGACTGGCTTGTGCAAATTCTTGCATTCTTTTCCAAGTCCACGGAATCCGACGACAAAATCCTCGCAAATATGTGGTGTTTGTCGAGGAATCATCATCTCCTCGATTTCGTCCTCCATGTTGTTGAATGGGATTGCAGAAGGGAGTCCTAGCTTCAATGGGACCCTCGCAGCTCTCTGCACGGGATGGCTTGGGTTACGTATTTGGGTCTAAATTACTATTATTTCTTGGGTGTACACACTAATTTTCTAGTTTAGGATTTGTTGGCTAGCTTGCTAGGGGAAATGAGCCGAATCCTCCTACTCGAGCCGCTACTACCAAACGAGACGGAGTTCGTACGGTAGTCGGTGTTGAAAAAGAAGGAAGAATCAGATTTTGGTACAAGAAATGGGAATCTAATGAGGCAGGAGCCCTCATATACTACGCGCTCGAACGCGGTGGCTGGAACAGAAGTTTGTTCGAATCCATGACCCCTCCGATCGAGAGAAGTAAAGCGGTGGGTATTGCAGAATTTTTCTGATTTCGGTAGAACCAAAGATATCATGGAAGTTACGATGCACGTCAAGTCTGTAGAAGGCATGTGCGAAGAGTCAATCCTACTCAAGGTGTGGAAAGAAATGACTTGGCGCAAGATTCGTCATCTGCGACAAGTTCATGTCAGTGATGGTGAAACGTCATTCTTCAGTACAAATCGAAGCTGATGTAAATAGTGTGGCACTTCGAAGAACTACTTCACAGATTTTTTTTGGGATTCTCAAGGGTTTTATTGGTTGACTCGTGGGGCTGGCTGGGAAACTCATACGAAAGAGAAAAGGTGAGGAAGAATGTCGACAGCCGAAATTGGTAGGTGCGGCGTTGAAACAAGGTTTGCGTCGATAATTTGGATGGAAGCAAAGTGAGCGGCTCACTGAACTGAATCTGTGGGATAACGGGATGTATGCAGAAGAATGGGTGGGTAATGATGAGGCAGCTGCTGCGCACGGGGGATGCGGTGGCGATGCTGTGGGCGAAATTCGAAAGTTAGAGACCGCAGGGGGACGGCGCTGCTGACCGTTGGATGGTGAAGAACCTGTGCGGAGATGGAAGAGGGTCTGAGCGACGTGGAAGGTGATGCAGGTGTTTGGAATGACCTCTATAGTGTTGCATGAAGGCCTGGAAATGTAATGGGCTATCCGTGGACACGACAGACCGCATCGTAACATGGCAAGATCACTCAACAACTATAGCTAACTGACTTCGACATGAGTGTTCCTCAAATTAAGTTGGAATCGAAGTTATGGCCGTTGTTTCGATCCAACCATCATAGAGAGCCAGTTACGAGCTATCTGTCTATATAATTTTCTTCACGTATTGCCCTGTTACTTGCACTCTGCAGCTTCCTGAAGTTATTTGGCCGGAACAGGCTGCCGATTACATTTACCGTAGCGTACTGCAATCTAATGTAGTCTCACTCCAGGAAACAAGATACTTACTTCTGGTTTCTCGAATGAGAACAAGGTCCAAATTGTTTTCAACCTTCTTACGCTTCTAACAGATGCGATCTCCTGTTCGCTAACCACCCTGTTTGCACTCAACCCTGAACTCACATCGTTCATCTCCCCGACCATGCCGACTGTGAGAAATCTTACCAACCCACAATTGTCTTTCTCCGAACCCGCCAAGCTACGTCTTCTATCCCGAACACCATGGCTGCAGTCCGACTACAAATTGGCATATGTGCTTGTTTCGTCTCGTATTTATTGGAAGGTGTGGAATGTAGACGGAGCTAACGCGCCAAAGTTATTTGACGACTTTCGAAACACCGAATCGCTTGAATTGGTTCGACTTGACAGTGGTACATGGGATGATGTCGATTGGGTCGTCAAGGTGGAAGATTACAACGGATGAACGCGTGTCACAGTACATCGCCGTCTTAATGGACGAGCGCGCCGAAATAACGCGTCATTCGTTCGTGACATACGATTTGAGATTTTGCCAGCTTCTATTCAGCAATTCGAGTTGTGGTTCAATCAAATCGCACCGTGGAGCCTTCTTCAACAAAAGTTCATGAATTTAGCCAACCGTACGCCATCCTCCAGAATAGAAGAACTTGAAAATGCTCTTCATGGATTGATTACTAGCAGTGCTGCCACTAAACCATCTTCAATGTCAGCAGATGCGGTGAAAAGCAAGTGCAGCGAATTTCTGGGCACGCTACCCGAACAGATGGAGAAACTGTCTATTGTGGACAAGCTGGCTGCACAAGGTACAGCATTAATGGGATCAGGTATTGCATTGGCAACAAGAGTGGAGCGTGTGGCGGAAACGGCCAAGTTAATAGGCGATGCATCGAAATTTGCTCCAGGGGTGAGTAGCATTTTCCAACTGGTCGCACTTGGCGCTCAAGGAGCGTCGATGTGGGCAACAGCGGTTTATGGACAGAGGGCGCTCCCAATTGTACTCTGTCGAATTGGGATTCTTCTGGAATATGTTTTGGAAAGTATGGTGGCAATCATGAAACCGTCGCGAGGCGTGAATGAAGTAGACACCGAGTTTGTGTTTGAAGCATTGAAACAAACAATATCTACGATGGATATTGCAGAGACTCAGCTAATGCGAAGCCAAGTTGGCCGAATAATCAATGCAGAAGATGTGAAGGAAGTGGAAAGGAAAGTAGAAGAATTGAGACCGAGGCTGTCATAGCAGGGAACGTTTTGAAGATATGCACAGTTGATGAAAAGATGACCCAGCTCGAAGAAGAACGGGAAATTTGGGACGATGACCAGCATCATGTGCGACCCTCTCTCTCAGCTTTCTTTTCTGGGCGTACCGAGGAATTGTGCACACTCCGAGATATACTGGAGAAGTATGGTGGTGCGGTGATCACGCAACATGGCTGAGTGGGGAAGACTGAGTTGATGATTGCACTCGCGGATCGAGATGAGCGGAATAATGCGGTACCAGGAGGGGTATTCTGGGTGACCGTGGACGGTGAAGAGAGTGATGTGACTTAGTCGCTCGCGAGGCTGGCGGAGAAACTCACATGGAAAAAATGGGCAAGGAAGAACTTCGAAATCCGAACTTGGTAGTCGCGTGGTTGAAACAAGGGCTGGGTGAGAGTGACGGGCGGTGGCTATTGTGCCTTCAAAATGCGGATGATAGCAAAGTGAATGGTATACTTAATGAAGTGTGTGGGATAGCAGGAGAGGCAAAGGAGAAAGGATGGGTTGTGGTGACGTTACGACAAGGCCGGCCTCATATACAGGGTGTGCAAAAAAAAACCGCCGATTTTGAATGGGCCATTATTTTATTTAAAGGAACAAGGACAATCTGTTCTGCTTTGCTATAACATGTTGACGTGATAGTTCGGGTAATGGGCCAGAGCATATTTAGCTCTGGCCTTGCAATTCATTTTTATGTTAAGATTACGAAAATTTCAATATTATGAAATTTTACCTTAGATTTCTATGCAACAAAATTATCTGTAACTAATGGATTTCTGATTCAATTCGAAAAAAATTGGTACACTAATAACATTATCTCAGATACACATATTAAACGATTGAAAGTGTTTCAACAAGCTCGAATCAATAATCTGCGGGCCAAGAAATAAATATACTGCGAAGTGGTTATACCTACGTAGAGAGAGCACAGTGTATTATT
>JAAUYH010211465.1_pt1 | contig 18386 bp, 17 predicted proteins | sample 7278061 | NCBI WGS metagenome assembly JAAUYH01 (sample SAMN14350203, study PRJNA611818) | marine sediment metagenome | isolation source: surface marine sediment (0.6m) | place: French Polynesia: Moorea | collected 2018-08 | reverse complement strand
GCGGTTCAGAATTTGCCAGTATCCCGCCCCACGCGCTGCAGTAGCTCAGTGGTAGAGCACTCCCTTGGTAAGGGAGAGGTCGGGAGTTCAATCCTCCCCTGCAGCACCATTAAAATCAATAACTTAGAGAACAGAGTGCCTGACGATACCGGGTGTGGTTCATCTATGGTTCAATCGCCAATGCCACGAAAGGTCTCTCCGCCTGTTTCTTCTGCAGAACTGTCAAAGGCCCACTTTGTCTCGCCATCCTTTCCTTTGCGGCATCGATCAAGAAACAATGAAAATGGCAAATGCCATCTGGTCCGCAAGCATGTCCACGCCTAGCAGGTAAAGCGGCATGCACCGAAACCCGGTGACGGACATCGACACCGGGCGTTATGCTGGCGGTGATCAGGGCAGCCCAAGAGGACGCGGGCGTGCAGCTCCGGCCTTTAGAATGGCGGTGGACTCATAGTACGTTTGAAGGCACGCGGATGAAACCGGAAGAAATAAAACCTCCAACAGGTGAAAATTATGAGCGCGCTCCAATAGCGGTTGAGCAAAAGTGGATCGATACTCTGGAACGAAAGGGACCGGAAAGTGTCAGGATGCTCCTCTCGGACATCAACCATGCCGGCAGCGGCCAAGGTTCTTCACTTCGGTTTTTGGAAGTAATTCACGACGGCCAACGGCATACGGGGCTGAGGTGGTTTGCAGAGTCATGGTTGGCGAATAAGGATGCGCAATCAAGAGAACGAAGCGAAACGCAGCACCGACTGCTAAAGGTCACGGTAGTAGGGACCCTTATCGCCGCAGCCGCCTCCGTATTAGGCCTAATTGCAACAATAGTGCTTCACTTCTTGGATAAGGGGTGAAGTTGTGCCTGACCGCCGTGGACGCAAAGCCAGCCTTGAAGACCTGATTCCGGAAGACCGCGTATCGTGGGCGCGCGAAATTTGGGCCGACCGTGCCGAAGTCGCCAAGCTAGCGTCAGGGGCTTGGATGCTCAGAGAAGCCGCGAAGCTTCTGGGATTGCCTGAGGAGACGGTGGACGAGGCACTCAAGCTAGCCTCGCGTCGAAGCCGTCATGAGCTGGCCTGTGCTTTAGGGTCCGCTCTGCGGACGGAGCTGCCGTTCATGATGACCGATCAAACGTCCGCTTTGTAGTGCGCCAGAAACATCTCAACGCAATCGTCCAGTACGTCTTTGGGCGTCGGGTTCTCGCCAAGAAAGAACTCCGGCCAGAAGAAAAAGTTCTTCGCGAGCGCTAGGAGCTGGTTGGTTGCGAAGACCGGATCGGATTTGCGGATCACGCCCGCTTCCATGGCTTCTCCGATCAGTTGCGTCATCGGGTAATCGTGAGTTTCGGTCTCCGTGAAGAACTTCCGGGAGCGGTCGAGGTCTCGGATCAGCTCTGACAAGACCATGCGATTTAGTCCGATGGCCGTCTCTTCCGTTATGATCCCAATGTACCGCCAAAGAGCGTCCTTCAGTTGCTCAACGAAGTCGCGATCTGGGTCGTAGGCCACCGGCTCCATGCTCTGGTTCTGCTCCAACATGATCTCCGAAATCGCGTCGAACAACGCTTCCTTGCTCTCGAAGTGATTGTAGAGCGTGCGACTCGATACGTTTGCCTTTTTGGCGATTGAGGTGGTCTTGGCCCCCAGAAACCCTTGCTCACGGAACTCATCGATAGCTGCATCGATGATGTCTTTCCGTTTCTTTTCAGTACGTTTCACGGTTTCTACCTCAAAAGTAAAAAGATGTGTTTACAACTATCTCATCCTCCCTTAAGTAAACTGCACAATTTACTTTTGCAAGGCGAGATGCCTTCCAACCCGAAAGGACCAAAACAATGGCATACGAAAATCTCACCGCCGGAAAAAACACCGTCACCTTCAAGTCTTTCGGCGTGGATTTGGTGGGCGACCTTTACCTTCCTGAAGGTTTTGATCCCTCCAAGAAATACAAAGCAATTGTTAGTGCCAGTGCGTTCCCACAGGTGAAAGAGCAGCTCCCGGGGACCTATGGCCCCGAAATGGCCGCACGCGGCTTCATCTTCCTAGGATTTGACTATCTGGGCATGGGTGACAGCCCGGCTCTGCCCGGCGAGTTTATGAATTCTCGCTACAATTTCCGCCTGATCGAGAACACATGGGATGCTGTATCCTATCTGGGCACATTGCCCTTCGTTGACGAAATCTACGGCATGGGCATCTGCCAGGGCGGCCAGACCATCGCGTCGGCAGCCGTCACCGACCATCGCATCAAGAAGATCGCCATGGTCTCGGGCATGATGGCCTCGGACGCGTTCCAGTGGGGCAATCGCGACGTGGTCAACGGTATGATCGACGCCGCGAACGCCTCGATGCAGAAGCAATATGAAACTGGCGAGGCCGACTTGGTCTGGGCCATTGGCCTAACCGACGACATGTCCAAGCAGGAGTTCATTGACATGGGCATCAACCCAATGGCTGCCGAAACCTATGACTACTACGGTCGTGATGGTGTCAAAGGCCCGGTTGCAGTGCCGAACTATACCAACAAGCATATCGGCGATCAGGCCATGCAATCGCTGTTTTCGATCTGCGAGCACTATGCCGACAAGATTACGCAGCCTTCTCTGACCATCTATGGCACAACCGCCTCGACAGCGATTTGCTCGACCAACTTCATCGAGAAACTGACCAACGATCACAAAGAACTGGCCTTTGACGAGTTCAGCCATGTCGACTTCTACTACAAGCCCGAGGCCGTGACGGCGTCGAGCGATGCTGTGGCAGAATTCTTCAACGCGTAAGCACATCAGGCAGAGGTCAAAGATTGGCCTCTGCCTATTCTACCAACAAGCAGACATTGGTGTTTAGCGCATCATTTGGGAGGTAGGGCTCTCTGCCGCCCTTGGAGCAAGCGCAGCATCTCAACTCTAGAGCCGCTAGGTTTCGTTGAGGACGGCCCAGAGCCGCCGTTTGCAACCAACTTCTGTATTGCGGCGCAGCATCCCTAAAGCGGCCACTCAGCTGCAGGCTAGCTTTTTGAACTCCGGGCTTTAACCAAAGACGCCAGCTATCTTTCCAGATGTTCCTCGAAATGCAAAAGCCCGTTGCCCATGTCGTCCATCAGAACCAGCCCGGCTCCATATCTGACATAGACTGAGGCACGCGCCAGCGCGGTCAGAAAAGTGCGTTCCTGGTCCTCCACGTCGGTCGGGCAGGCCATAAGTGTCCCTGCGAAATCTTCTGGAAAGGCGATTTGGCCCGCCGCAACCTGCAACTGGCCGGTGAACCGATTGCAACCACCGAAGATCGAGAAGGTCGAAGTCTCGTCCACCGTCAGCGTCGCGGGATCATCATTGGTCCACGGCGCTCCGAGGACTTCAGTTGCCACCCAGCGGACGCCCGTGATGGTGCGCGGTGGTGCCGCCAAAGCGTCCGAAGGCTCGACCATGGACAAAACGATCTCCACTGGCCCGTTCGCTTCGTCGCGAAGTACCTCAACGGGGCGCAAAGTTAGGAAGCGCTGTGAGTCTCCTGACAAGAGAACTGCAGTGAGGGAGTAGTCCCGCTCTGCATCCACCATCGCAGGATCGTAAGTGAGCGACACCGTCATCGGAACGCTGGTCATCGCATATAGTTGCGTGGCGAGCGGAAAAGGCGCCGCGTCGGATGGTGTCATATCGTGCAGTTTTACGAAGAGCCTTGCGTCGGGAGGCAGAGCGATGCGTTCGCGGTAGCTGACGGTGACCTCCACACTTGTCGATTGCGCCTGCGCGGTAAAGCCTGCGATGGCGCAGGCGATTGACAGGGCGAGGGCTCTGAACCTGGCGAGCATGGACGAATCTCCTGCATGTTTCCTTGATTGGAGCGGTCAGGCTTCTTGCGTTTTGATGTGAACATCCTGCTGCGGGTAAGGCATGGATATCCCCGCCTCGTCGAAGGCGGTCTTCACTCGGTGGGTCAGGTCCCAGTAAACCGACCAATAATCGCTCGTCCGCGTCCAGGGACGGCAGATGAAGTTGACGGAGCTCGCGCCCAGCTCGTGAACACGGATCGTGGGTTCCGGGTCGCTGAGAACAAGCGGATGCGCCCGGGCGATTTCGGCAATGACCTTTTCGGCCTCTTCGATGGAATCCTCGTATGAAATCCCGAACACAAGATCGACCCGCCGCGTGTCGCTGGCAGTGACATTGGTGATCACGTTGCCCCAGACATTCTTGTTCGGGATGACGATCACCTGATTGTCGCCTGTCGTCACCGTTGTGGCGACAATGCTGACGGACCGCACCGTGCCCCCGACACCGCCCACCAACACATAGTCACCTTCGTCAAACGGACGATTGACCATGATCATCAGGCCGCTGGCGAGGTTGCCCAGCGTATCCTGAAGTGCAAATGCGAGAATGAAGGATGCCCCGCCAATCATCGCAAACAGCGGTGTTACATTCACACCGAGCGCGGCCAACACGAAAAGCAGACCCACTGCAATGACTAGCCAGAACACCACTCCGACCAGAAACGCTTCAAGAAGTTTGGAAATGTTCGGTACGCGACCAATCCAACGGCGCGCAAGGCGTCGCGCGAAGCGAGAGACAAAGAGCAAGGCTAGAAAGGCCAAGGCGACCACGCCGATGTCAAGCGCTATGGCCAGTCCACCATCTGCTCGGGTCAGCCAATTGAGAAAGGCCGAGGCAATCGCCTTGGGGCTGGCGAGTATGGTTTCGTTAAACAACACCGAGTCCCGGTAGGCGCGCAATTCGGAGACCACCGCTGGATCGCCGCCTTTGCTTTCCAGCGCGTTCACGACCATGGTGAACCGCTCAAACAGACCTGCACGGTCTTCGACCATCCGCGCGATTTCCTGATATGCCGCATCGGTCGCCGCCGATGGGTCGTCCAGCAAGGCGACCTGCCGCTCGGCAATCTCCGCTGTTTTGGATTGAACAATGCCGAGCCAAGCCTGGGCCAACGGATCAAGCTCGCTCGTCGTGAGTGGAATGATGCGATAGGCGAGCGCCTCTGTCGAGATGCCAGGGTCGAACAGTTCCGGGGCAAGCGCGATTTCTTCTCCAGGCGCGTCGCTCTCCTGCGAGAAGACGGGACCGGAGAAAAGGATCAGGCTTGCCAGCAGAAGGCCAACCAGTGTCATAAGGCCTGTGCGCATGGGGCTGTTACACGCGCGCAGTTCGTGTTTCTGCATTCTTCCTCGTGCCCTCAATCACGTGAAATGAGAAACTCGGCGACGGCCTGATAGGCGGGCAGAGACGTAGGGTCGATGAACCCGTTTTGTGCCTGTGGGAAGGACGCGAGACGCACCAGCACCATCTCGGCGGTCGGATCAACATAAATCGTCTGACCATGAACCCCGCGTGCAGCATAGGCACCGTGATCGTTGTGCAGTACCCACCACTGGCTTGTGTAGCTGCCGGGGCCGAATGTCGGGAAACCGTCACCGAACTTCGAGCGGTCGCCACCAGCGCTGATCTTATCGACCACTTCGGCTGGGAACAGGCGCTCACCATTGATCTCGCCACCGTTCAACATCAGTTGGCCAAGACGACCGAGATCGCGCAGCCCCGCCGTCACACCGCCGCCTGCGAAGGGGACGCCTTTGCCATCAACTGTCTGATAGGCGTCCTGCTCAGCCCCCATTTTGCTCCAGAGCCGCTCAGACGCCAGATCGGTTACCGCCTTGCCAGTCACGCGGCTGATCATCCAACCGAGCATGTCGGAATTGATCGTCTTGTAGTGGAACTCGTCGCCGTGGTTGCCCTCGGGCTTAACCTGTTGAAGGTATTCCCAATAGCCGTCCGGTCCTTCATAGTCCGTGGGTTTCGGCAGCGGGCTGGCCGCGCGGGAGTAGACCCAGATATCAGCATTCGGGTCAGAATAATTCTCGGAGTACTGAACTCCGGTGGTCATATCCATGACCTCGCGTACGGTGGCCGTCGCAAAGGCGCTGTCGCCAATCTCGGGGATAACGTCGCGGACCAGAAGCGTGTCGTCGAGCACGCCTTCTGCGACGAGAATTTCGCCCAGAAGCCCCGTGATCGACTTGGTCATCGACATAATCGCGTGCTTGCCGTCTTCTTCAAGACAGCCGAAATAGCGCTCATAGACGACCTCACCCTTGTGCAGGATCAGCATGCCGTCGGTGTAGTTCGCATAGAGCGACTCTTCCCACGTCATCTCTTCATCGCTGTTTTGCGGCGTGAAGGTGAGTGCGTCGATTTGCGCGCGCATCTCGGCAAAATGGGCAGGCGTTGGATAATCCAGCGGTACGGGAGCACCGAGGCCACGGCTGACTTCTTCGGTCGGCAGGAACTCCCTCAAGTGACAAACAGACCAGCGCAGTTTCGGGAAGCTGAAGTAGTTGCTGTCGGGCTGCGTGATCAACTTGTCCGCAGGGGGCGGAAAACCTTGCATCCACCCCATGACGTTCGGATCGGAGTCCTGCGCTGACAGCGGGGCCGTTTGCGCCAAGGCGCCGCTCGATGCGCCAACTGCCAGAGCGACACCAGCGACCAAGGCCACCAGATTAGAAGTTGATGACGACATTGACGAACCCTCCTGTCCAAGGATCAGCGCTCCCTCCGACGACATCGTCGATGCCGGTCCCCGGGAAGGAAACCGAGACACCTGCCGTCAGGAACGTGTTGCGATTGATGATGCGGCTGTATTCAAGAAACACATCGTCGGCGAGATGTGCGTCCGTGACGCCGCTAATGACATTCCCGGACGCGTCCAGCCGCGTTGCCTGCCCGAACTGGATCGGACTGTTCAACTCACTCGCCCGGATATGCGCATAACGCAGGGTCCAGGTATCTTGCTGCGTCGGCTTGACCTGCAAGGCAACCGAAAGCGCGTTCACGTTGGAATTTATGAAGGTCGATGCCGACTTTGAACCAGTCGCCCACGCACTGGGGCTACCCTGATAGTAGAGCGGATCGAAACGTTCATAGGTCGTGGTGTCCGGATCGTCGCCCGAGAATGTCTGGTAGCCGATTTTCAGGCTCGGCGACCATGACATGTCGGCGAACTTGTACTCCGCCGTCACTCGGCCCGCATAGGCGTCAAGGTTGAAGTCGTCGTTCCACTGGTAGGCGACATCGCTGGTAAAGGTCCAATTCTCCAGCCCGCCGGAAAGCGGGTTTGTCTTGGCATAAAGATTGACCGTGTTGGTGCCCTCGCGTGCGCCTGTGACAGGTGGGCCGCCGATCTGCGGATAGGGCGAATTGGAGTTCAGAACGCTGACAAAGGTCGCCCCCAGATAGCCACCCGCCGCGCTGTTCATGCGCAGGTCGATCCCCGCTAGTTCGTTGCTGCCATCCGTCGACTGCAACTCGTTCGGGTCAAGATAGAAGAGCGTGCCGGTGATGATATCGAAGGACATCTGGCCGATTGCGGCCATTTCCCAGGCCTTGCGCGGCCCAAATTTCAACGCCCCGCGCTCGAAGCCGCTGGTGGCCCCGTTCGCGATGATCATGCCCGTGCCGAGCGTCAGTTCGCGCGCGCCAAGCGAAACATCATAAGACAAACCGTTCCCGAGATCATTGCGCAGCGCGAGATAAGCTTCCTCAAGCGTCGTGGCTCCGGTGTCGCCGGTGTCAAATGCATCGGTGCCCCAAGTATAGGAGGCGACCGCTGATAGCTTACCGTAAAACACCGCGCCGGAGTCGAGCGTGCGCTCAAAGCTCAGTCCCGGTTTCACATAGCCTTCCAGCCACTCGGTGTCTGGATCGAATCCGCTAGTTGGCGCCGTTACAGCAGCCAGATTCCAGAATAAGTTATCTTCCGCCACTGCGTTCAAGCCGAACTGCAGATGGCTTCGAACCTTCAGCCCGTCCTGGTCATACAGCAATGTGGGGTCGCGTTCCTCTGAGGAAACTACCGTTGGAACTACTATGGACAATAGTGCGCCTAGCGCGACAGACGCGGCCGAGGAAGCGCAAAAGTGGTGTGGCAAATACCTGGCATTCCGACCGCGGTGCAGCCGCAGCAGGCTCTTAAGTTGGTTTTCCATCTTTGGCTCACCCCTAGGCCATCGAAGAAAGACGCTAGTGTTAGGTTGCACGCTTTCAACAGATTTCTCGAGAATATTTCGATCTGCGACGGGCTCGTCTAAAAATTGTGCATCCCGCAAAATACAGACGTGTTGCCAAGCACAAAGGGTCTGTTCGTCCTAGAGCCAATGTCGGCTTTTGTCGCATCGCTGCAAATCGAGTAAGGCGCAGCATTTGGAAGGTATGGGCTCGAAGCAGCCTTTCGCTGCCTGGCGTCCGAACGACCGAATTGCGGACGAAGCGGCCGTTCTACACGTTCTTATGAACGGCCGCTACTGCGTCAGTCTGACCGGTGGGTATTAAAGGCCAGTGTCGTAGCTGGTGAGCCGGAAACTGCTTGGCTTCACCAACGCCCCCATCGCCGCGAATTCCTCGGCCCAGCTTTGCGCCTGCGCATTCAAAGCCTCCATGTCAGGACGGTTTGTCCAATAGTTGACGCAAAGCCAGGTCCCGTCTTCGCCTTGCCCGACGGTGCGGTAGAGAAGCGTGTCGTTCTGGTTCATCTTTTGTGTGATAGCTTCAAAAAACGCGCGCACGTCTTCGGGGTTGGCTCCGTCCGCATGTTCGAACAATACGATCTCGACATGCTTGGGGACCCGTAAGTCATCCGCGCCAACTTTCTGTGTCATGCCTCCCTCCAGTCGCTTGAGCGGCATTTGTAAGGTTGTCGGACGATCCTCTGGTGCGGCCAGTGGCTGGCCGTTGACAGGCCGTGCACCGAAGTAAAGGTGCCCGGAAGAGACATGGAGCACCTCATACTCGGTCGTGGGGGTGTTCGCAGCTACGCCCATGACCGAGCAGCCGGTGGCAAAGATGTCTTGCTCTGATCCGACCGCCCATTGCTCCGCTCCACATGCCCCCGGATCAGCGCTGTTGAGGAACCCGGCGAACCCCTCCATCTGAGGTGTGACGGTCAGGTAGTCGTTAACGATCAGATCGACCTCTTTTGCCCCCGGCGCCACTTCGGAGGAACCGAGGATGTTGACGTCCCCGCCGAATTTCAACTCCACAAGGGGTGAGGAACACGCGGGATCGGCAAATGTCGTGAAGTGAGCGTCAATGCGACCGAGCGCAAAGGTGATAGAGCGCTTAAGATACCATGAGGCAATGCCGTCTTGCCCAACCTGTGGGCGCAGTTCACAGGCTATGCTCTCCCAAGTACCGTCAAGGTCGATTGATTGATCCTGCGCCAGCGCGGGTGTCCCAAGCATACCGGCGACGAGCAGGCAAAGCGAAAATCGTGCAAGTTCCATTGTGATGTCCTGTTCTGTGTAATGGCTCAGACATGCTGTCATGGGCGAATGACATGAAACAAATCGATGTATAATATGATTGCATGAATGAAAGTAATGCAAAGCTTGCCACTTTGGATTTGAACCTGATAACCGCCATAAGTGCGCTTCTGGAGCACCGGTCGGTTTCAGCAGCGGCAGAGTCCGTGGGGCGTACGCAATCCGCCATGTCTCACAGCCTGGCGCGCCTCCGCGACCACTTTCGGGATCCACTTCTTGTGCGCGACGGCTGGGAGATGCGGCTCACCCCCTTCGCACAAGACTTGCAACCAAGGGTTTCGGCGGCAGCAGAGGCCGCCAGATTTATGTTCGCGACAAGTTTCGGGTTTGATCCGGCCACCACCACACGCCGTATTCGCATCGCAACGCCGGACCTTTGTACGTCGCTTTTCACAGGTCTGGTCAGTGAATTGGCCAAACAGGCGCCGCTCGCTTGTGTTGAATTCATCGAGGGCAGCCAGGCGCGGCAAGCGGTCCTTAGGTCCGAGGCGGATATCGGATTGGGATTTGGCCTTCCAAAGTCAGAACCGAATCTGGTGTTGCACAAGATTGCGCCCCTTGATTGGTGCACGTTCGCCCCAGAAAACCATCTGTTTGGGAGGGACAGCTCGGTCGAGACATGGAGCGCGTCCCGGCACATTCTTGTCGGACAAGGCGGAGTACAAGAAGGGCCGGTGGAAAAAACACTCCGAAAGCATAGTATTAAGCGCCACATAGCAGGCTACGCATCGAACTTCTCTGCCGCACTTGTTCTGGCGTCAGAGACCAACTCCCTGCTTACGACGCTCCGCGCGCCCTTCGAGAAACCGGCAGAGAGGCTTGGTATGATAGCCACGCCCACACCGTTCAAGATGCCAGATGCGCCAGCCACACTGATGTTCCGCGCTGAATACGGCAATCCATTCTCTGTCTGGCTCAAGGAAATCTGCCAAAAAGCAATGAGCTGACGTTTGACGTAAGCGCAGCATTCCGCAGGTCTGAGCTCGTAGCCGCCTTTCGCTGTAGCATGCTCCAACGACTGTTGCGCGGGCCGAAACGGACGTTTGGGACTGCCCTCTATATGTCAGCATTTTTGGAATGTGACGTCTCCAGATTCGAGCCCCACTAGCCTGAAGACGCGACAACACCCAAAAAATGTATTCGTTTACATAATTCTGTAATCGTATACATTGTGCCTGAGGAATCATCGAAATTGGGAGGAAACGATGAACAAAATTTTCAGAGTCAGTGCCATTGCAACCGCGATTTCTGTTTTGCCGCTAGTGGCATATGCGCAATCGGAAGTCGTTGTTTGGGTGGCAGGAGAGCCGGGTCAAACGAACGTCTATGATGACCTCGCCGCAGCCTACAACGCGCAGAATTCGGATGTTAATGTGACTGTCGTCAAGAACTCCTCTGACCTATTCAACCCGGCGCTAATTCCCGCGCTTTCAGCCGGCGAAGGTCCCGATCTTTTTTCATTTGGCACCGGTCCAGGGCAGCCTGCAGCGTTGATTGCAGGCGGTTTGGTCGCTGACCTGACGGATGCCTATTTCGAAAACGACTGGGGCAAGACCATCCCCGAAGGCATCGTTGTTCAAACGTCGAGTGATGGAAAGCTCTGGGCCTTTGGCAACGAAGTCGAAACAACCGGCATGTTCTACAACAAGGCGATCTTCGCCGAGCATGGCATTTCAGTCCCGACCACTTGGGCCGAGATGGAAGCGGCCGTCGCCAAGTTGCAAGTGGCCGGTTTCGACACCCCAATTGGCCTTGGCGCTGCCGACAAATGGCCTGTCTCGCATTGGCAGTCGATGATGTTTGGCCGCTATGCCGGGCCGGAAGGGATCGAGAATGTGCTCTTTGGCGACGGCGCCTGGACGGATGAACCCTTTGTCGCCGCCTCTGCGCAGCTGCAAGAGATGGGCCAGGCCGGTTGGTTCGGGCCAACGCCAGTAGCCATCGGTTATGGTGAGTTGATGGATCGTTTCTGGGCCGGAGAAGTGCCGATGACCTTTACGGGTCCCTGGGTCATTGGTGGCGGAGCGGAGGCCGCTGGGGACCGGATCAGCGATTTTAGCGTCTTCGCTGTGCCGCCCTTTGAGGATGGTCAGAAGATCCACCCGACCAACTCGATCGGCAGCGGCTGGTACATTCGTGAAAGCTCGGAGAACAAGGACGCAGCACTAGACTTCATGAGCTTCATGTTCGCCTCGAAGGAAGGTCGCGTGACGCTGTTGAACGCCGGCACCGTGCCGGTCGGTCCGTTGGATGAGGCTTTGGGCGAAGCCCAGATGCCCGCGCTCGCCGTCGACATCTGGAAGGCAGCCGACGACCACGCCGGCAACGGGTCGGTGCCCGCATTCCTGGATACGATCACGCCGGGAAGCCTCACCAACGTGTCCTACGATGGTCTCCAGGCGCTTCTTCTGAACGTCATGACTCCGGAAGAGTTCACCGCCGAGATGCAAACCGCTTGGGCAGCGGCCAAGGAGGCCGGTGAAATCATGCTGCCAGGCGGCATCGCCGAACGGTAGATCGGTAGAGCACATTGCCAGCCCACGCAGCCTCCTTTCCGTGGGCTGGCCAATCCACTGAAACCATTCGCTTTTGCCGAAGGTGAAGTCATGTTCTTTGACCCGGATTCCAAGCTGGCGCAACGCCTGAACCCCGTTCTGTTCCTGTTGCCAGCGCTGACGATCTACATAGTCTTTGCGATTTACCCAACCTATTCGGTGCTGGAATACTCGTTCACCGACTGGGACGGGATCAGTCCGGAACGAAATTTCGTCGGGCTGGAGAACTATCAACGCTTGTTCTCGGACAAGATTTTCTGGGAGGCGTTCCGCAATACCTTCGTCTGGTCAGGTGTCATCATCGTCATAAATGTCGGCCTTGGCCTTGTCATTGCTGCCATGCTCGCCCGCGTCTGGAAAGCACGGCTACTGATCCAGACCTGCATCGTGCTTCCAGTCGTAATCTCTCCCATGGCGGTCGCGACGATCTGGCGTTGGATGTACCAACCGACTGGCGTCATCAATCAGGTTCTGGACAACATTGGCTTGGGCGCCTTTGCGACACCTTGGCTCGGCAGCCCGGATGCGGTGCTCTATGCGTTGGCGTTTGCGCATAGCTGGTCGACTATCGGTCTGAGCGTAATCATCTTTCTGGCCGGATTACAGGCCGTGGATGAAGACCTCTACGAAGCGGCACGGGTCGACGGGGCTAGTCCGCTGCAATCGTTCCGCCACGTTACGCTGCCCGCGCTCCGCCCCGTGACGGCCGTGGTATTCATCCTGACACTCACACAGTCCTTTAAAGTCTTTGACATCGTTTGGGCCACCACTCAGGGCGGTCCGATCCGGTTCAGCGAAATCCTCTCGACCTACATGTACAAGCGTGGCGCACTAGAGAACCAGTACGGCTATGGCTCCGCAATCGGAGTGGCTCTTTTGGTCATCGTCAGCATTGCAACGATCATCTACATGCAAATCCAAAACAAGGAGGAGCGGTGATGGGACGCTGGCTCCTTCTATTCATCCTCGGCGTCATTGCCGTTCTGATGGTTTCGCCCCTGATCTTGACAGTTTTCACTTCGCTGAAACCCACGACCGAGTTGGTGAACCCACCGTGGTATCCGCCGATAAGCTTGACCTTCGAACATTACGTCCGTGTCTGGACCGATGGCGGTTTCAGCCGGTATTTTTTTAACACGCTGGTCATTTCTGTCGTCGACGCCATTGTCATGATCTTCATCGCCTCGCTGGCCGCCTATGCCATGGTTTTCACGGAGTTCCGCGGCAAGATGATACTCCAGGTACTGTTTCTAATCGGTCTGATGATACCGGTTACGGCGATTGTGCTGCCACTCTTCCAGATTGTGCGCTCATTCGGGCTGTTGAATACTCATCTCGGAGTGATCTTGGCCGACCTCGCCCTTGCGGTTTCCATCTTCGTCTTCATGTTCTCGTCTTTCTTTATGGGCGTCCCAAAGGCGCTGCACGAAGCCGCCCGCATCGACGGCGCGACTGAGTTTCAAATCTACCGCCGCGTTGTTATGCCGATTGCTACGCCAGCCGTGGTGACGACCGCGCTTCTAGAGTTTCTCTGGAGCTGGAATGATCTACTCCTCCGACTCCTGTTGATGACGCAGGACGAAATGCGCACACTGTCGGTCGGACTGTTGAACTTTCAAGGCACGATGACCCGCGACGTGACCGGGCTGTCCAGCGGCACAGTCATCATGGCGATCCCGGTCGTTCTGTTGTTCCTCTTCTTCCAACGTCACTTCGTGCGCGGCATGACCGCGGGCGCGGTTAAGTGAGGTCTCCCATGTCAAAACCTCTTCTCATTTTGGATCAACACTTCCGTCAGGTGGAGGAGTTGTTTCGTCCGGACGCCTTCCGGGACTTGGGCGCGCTTTGCGACATTCATGGTGGTGTTAACTGGCCGATGCCGCGCGAGGACCTCCTCACGCGCCTTCCTGATGCAGAGTTCGTCGTGGCCGCAAAGCCGGAACTGGACCGGCAAGAGCTGGACCGCGCCCAAAGGCTGAAAGCCGTGATAGAAGTGTCGGGCACGTTCCAAGCCGGCCTCGACTATGAAGCCTGTTTCGAGCGCGGCATCGAAGTTCTCTCCTGCGCCCCCGGCTTCCGTCAGTCGGTAGCGGAAATGGCGCTTGGCCTGATGATTGCGGGCGGTCGTGGCATCGTGGACGAACACGAACGCTTCCGTGCCGGGTCGGAACGGTGGTTCAACGATAACACTGGGACCGACTTCTCACTCTATGGTCAGCGCATCGGCTTTGTCGGCTTCGGGTCGATTGCGCAGGAATGTGTGCGGCTACTGGCGCCTTTCGCACCGAAGATCGAGGCTTTCGATCCGTGGTTGAGGGCAAGCGGGGTGACGTTCGACGGCGTTGCATTCCGCGACTTGGAGCAAGTTGTAACGGGCAACCGCCTTGTCGTCATCGCGGCGACACCGACCGACGAGAACTATCAACTCGTCTCGCGCAGCCTGATCGAGAAGATGCCGCGCGGCACGTTGGTCGTTGTCATAAGTCGGTCACATCTGGTTGATTTCGATGCCCTTGTCGATGCCGCCAACACGGGCCGTATTCGTGTCGCAAGCGACGTGTTTCCAATCGAACCGGTCTCGAAACGCGCCGATCTTCGGCAGGCGGAGAATGTCATCTGGTCACCACACCGTGCGGCGGCGGTCGAAGGCGGACGGCATCCTATCGGCGACATGGTACTGCATGATGTCAAAGCCATTCTATCGGGATCGCAAGAGCGGCGTTTGCAACCCGCGTCCTTGGAGACCGTCAGAAAGATCATCCGCGCACCATTGGCGGCCGGATAAGGGAGGAACAGATGGCTGGTGTTGAACTTAAGAACCTGTCCAAGGCCTACGGCGATGTCAAAGTGTTGCACGACATCAATCTCTCAATTGCGGACGGCGAATTCATCGTTTTCGTGGGGCCGTCGGGATGCGGGAAATCCACGCTTCTGAGGATGATCGCCGGCCTCGAAGAAGTGACCGGCGGCGATCTGATGATCGGCGACAAACGCGCCAACAATCTATCACCCAGGCAACGCGACATCGCCATGGTCTTCCAGTCCTACGCGCTCTACCCGCAAATGACGGTGGCCGAGAACATGGGGTTCTCTCTAAGCCTGGAAAAACGCTCCAAGGAAGAGATTGCCCAGAAGGTGCAAGAGGCCTCAGATGCTTTAAAGCTTGGCCCTTATCTCGACCGCAAGCCCGGCCAACTCTCGGGCGGTCAGCGCCAACGTGTCGCCATCGGTCGCGCCATCGTCCGAAACCCGCAGGTGTTTCTTCTGGACGAACCACTTTCCAACCTCGATGCCGCGCTGCGCTCGGAAACGCGAGTCGAGATCAGTGAGTTGCACCAGCGAATGGATACCACAATGATCTACGTCACCCACGATCAGGTCGAGGCGATGACCATGGCTGACCGGATCGTCGTGTTGAACGACGGCTTTATAGAACAAGTCGGCAGTCCGATGGACCTATATAACCGGCCGGCCACCGAGTTTGTCGCGGGGTTTATCGGGTCCCCAAAGATGAACTTCATCAAGGGTCGATTTGCCGGCGCGGTTGGTGCCGCAACGCTCGGCGTGCGCCCGGAGCATTTCGCAATTGGCGAAGGCGATGACACATGGGAAGGCAAGGTCACCCTTGTCGAGCGGCTGGGTCACGACACGATCCTATATGTGCGCGTGCCCGACGCGGGCGTTCTGACCGTCAGTCTGGACGGACAACACAACCAGAATGTCGGTGACACGGTCCACTTGCGACCTAAACCGGAATTCATCCATAAATTCAACGAACAAGGCAAGCCGATGGCCGCCTGAATGAACTGAGGTCAAGGTGACTTCGAAGCGTCCCACAGTAAAAGACGTCGCCCGGGAGGCGGGTGTTTCCATCGCCACGGTCAGCCGCGCGATGTCACGGCCCGAAGACGTGCGGGAGAAGACGCGCGACCATGTTTTTGAGGTCATGAAGCGCCTCGGTTATCGCGCGAACCAGGCGGCGGGCGATTTACGGCGGGGGCGCAGCAAGACGTTGCTTGTGCTGGTGTCCGAGATCACCAACGCTTTCTTTGCCGAATTCTTCAAAGGGATCGAGGAAGAGGCCCGCGCCCATGGCTATGTCCTTTTGATCGGCGACACATCAGAAGATGCCGAAAGCGAGCGAGCTTTTTCCGACATGCTGTTGATGAACAAGGCAGGTGGCCTGATCTTGAACACCAACGGTTTTCTTGAGGACTTGCTACCAAGCGACGCAAACGGCATCTACTCCGGCCCCCCGGTTGTGTCCTGCGGTGGGCATAAGGAAATCGATCTGCCGACAGTGAGGACCGACGACGTGCTGGGCGGGCGTCTGGCCGCCGGACATCTAATAGAACTTGGCCACCGTGATATTGTTCAAGTCTGCGGGCCACTCCAAACAAACGGGTTCGAACGTCGCTACCACGGATTTTCCCAGACTCTGAAAAATGCCGGTATTCCGTTGCAGAGTGACCGAGAATTGTTCGGGCATCTTTCCGTTGATTATGGCCTTGACGCCGCAGATCGACTGCTCGCCTCGGGCGATTTGCCAACGGCGGTCTTTGTTCACAACGACGAAACAGCTACGGGCCTGCTGCACGGTCTTGTCAGTGCGGGTGTGCGCGTACCGGAAGACATCTCGGTCATCGGCTACGACGACATGCCCTACGCCGCTATCTTCAATCCGGGTCTGTCGAGCGTGCGGTTACCCCGTCGTGAATGGGGACGTCTGGCCTGCCGGAAACTCGTGTCGCTCCTGAACGCCGAAGAGGGTGCCGAACAACCCGTCATCATAGCACCCGAGCTTATCCCTCGCGCGAGCACGGATGCGCCGCGCAAAACCAGTTAAACGGAGGCATTCCACTATGATCCGCGCTGTCGTCTGGGGCGAAAACGTCCATGAACAGAGCAATGAAACGGTTGCTTCGATCTACCCCGAGGGGATGCACAACTGTATCGCGGCCGCGCTCAATGAAGATTCCACAATTGAGGCGACTACGGCGACGCTACAGGAGCCGGAACACGGTCTGCCCCAGAACCGGTTGGATGCCATCGACGTTTTGCTCTGGTGGGGGCATGCAGCACACGGCGATGTCTCTGACGACGTTGTCGACCGCGTGGCCGATGCGGTCTGGGGCGGCATGGGATTGATCCTTCTTCACTCCGCGCATTTCGCGAAAGTCTTCAAGAAGCTCATGGGCACTCCCTGTTCTCTGTCATGGCGCGAAGCTGGCGAACGCGAGCGCCTATGGGTCACAGCCCCAGGTCACCCAATTGCGGAGGGGCTGGCGGACTGCTTCGAGCTTGAGCACGAGGAAATGTATGGCGAGCCCTTCCGCGTTCCAGAACCACTAGAGACAGTTTTCGTGAGTTGGTTCCAAGGCGGCGAGGTCTTCAGATCGGGCCTCACCTATCGTCGCGGCGCTGGCCACGTTTTCTACTTCCGACCCGGACACGAAACCTATCCGACGTACCACGACGAGAACATCCGCCGGATACTAAGAAACGCCGTGAGGTGGGCAAAGCCGCGAACAACCCGCCATGCCGATGTCCATGCAGCGCCAAGCCGAAGGGTCGAGCACGCGCTGGAACCCATTGAAGAGCGCGGTCCCAAACTGCACGCAGACGGAGAGGACGGATTTCACTAACCTCGCCCAGCCGGAAAAACTGGGCTTCAATATCGCCATCCACACAGGACATTCGCGCATTCTGCAGCATTCGACACATTGGGCTCAAAGCGGTCCTTCGCTGCTCCTTGCTCGAACGGCTGCTTCGCGGATAAAGTTGTCGTTCGCGATCAGCTTTCAATCTGCAGCAAACGGCCCATACTTGCCATTCACCCGGCATGCCAAACGCTGCAATGCGGCGCACCATTCCGGACGTTCGATGCGAACGCAAGATCAGGAGTTGGGTGCACTCACACATCGCGGACAAAGCCGAAATTGGATTAGAAAAATCATTGGTCTGAGTCCTTTCGGAAACGGCAACCGAACATCAGTAAAGAAGATTGGCCGGTTGACGCGCCTTGGCGGATGTTCAGCCGACTCTGTCTGCTTCCATTACCTCCGCGAAGGACTTGAAAAACTTGCTAGCCAATTTCTTAGCGGTGCTCTGAATCAAGCGGCTGCCAAGTTGTGCCAGCTTGCCGCCAATCTCGGCCTTGGCCTCGTAGCGGAGGATGGTTTTGTCGCCGTCTTCCTCCAGCGTCACGTCGGCACCGCCTCTTGCGTGACCCGCCGCTCCGCCATTGCCTTGCCCAGCGAGCGAAAACGAGTCGGGAGCGCCATCGGTGTCCAACTCGACATTGCCGCCGAACCGCGCCTTGACCGGTCCGACTTTCAACAACACCTTGGCTTCCAGCTCGGTATCCGAGTGCTTGATCAGTTCTTCGCATCCAGGGATGCATTGCTTCAGCACCTCTGGATCATTTAGCGCGGCGTAAACAGTATCCTTCGGGGCCGCTATCCGGATCTCGTCAGCCAACTCCATGGCGCGTCCTTTCTC
>JAAUYH010044240.1_pt1 | contig 18388 bp, 14 predicted proteins | sample 7278061 | NCBI WGS metagenome assembly JAAUYH01 (sample SAMN14350203, study PRJNA611818) | marine sediment metagenome | isolation source: surface marine sediment (0.6m) | place: French Polynesia: Moorea | collected 2018-08 | reverse complement strand
TCCGACGGCAGGTTGCCGCTCACCTCCCGCCAGGTGCCGCCGGCATCGTCGCTGCGCATGACGTCCCAGTGCTTCTGCATGAACAGGACGTCGGGGCGATCGGGATGCAGGGCGATGCGGTGGACGCAATGGCCGACCTCGGCCTCCGGATCGGGAATGCCCTCGGAATGCAGGCCGCGGTTGATCGGCCGCCAGGACTCGCCGCCATCATCGCTGCGGAAGGCGCCGGCAGCGGAAATGGCCACATAGATCCGTCTTTCATCCCGGGGGTCGATCAGGATCGTGTGGAGGCACAATCCGCCGGCACCCGGCTGCCAGGACAGCCCAGACTCGTGGCGGCGCAGGGCTGACAGCTCTTGCCAGGTCTGCCCGGCATCGGTCGATCGGAACAGGGCGGCATCGGCCACTCCGGCATAGACCGTGTCGGGATCCGTCAACGACGGTTCCAGATGCCAGACGCGGGCGAACTCCCAGGGGTGCGGCGTGCCGTCATACCATTGGTGGGTGCCGGTCTCGCCGTCATAGGCGAATTCGTTTCCCACCGGCTCCCAGCTCCTGCCGCCATCGTCCGAGCGCTGGATGAGCTGCCCGAACCAGCCGGAGGACTGCGAAGCGTAGATGCGGTCGGGCTCCACCGGAGAGCCCTTCAGATGATAGAGCTCCCAGCCTCCGAAATGGGGCGCGCTGACCTCCCAGCTCTCCCGATTTCCGTCGGATTCCAGAATGAACGCGCCCTTGCGCGTCCCGACCAGTACGCGGATCTTGCTCATCGCCAGTCCCCCGTTCTGACAAGCCGGCAGCGAACTGCGGCGGCCTCGTGGGCCAGGATCACCGATCCTAGCAGAGGACTGCTACGCCATCCGCCGCAATCGCAGGTCACACCTCCGCGCCCCGCCGTCCGAGGAGATATCCGCACAGTCGGCGGCGGCCGGCCGCCTCGCCGGTCACCGCGCGTCCGACCGCGCCAGCCGCCTCTCCATCCGTCGCACCAGCCAGGAGACGATCAGGATCAGCGCCAGGTATTCCAGCACCAGGAAGGTGTAGATCTCCAGCGGGCGGAATTCGGTGACGGTGAGCTCGGTGGCCCGCCGGGTGAGCTCCTGATAGCCAATCACCGAGACCAGGGACGACATCTTCAGCACGTAGATGAACTGGTTGCCCAGCGCCGGCAGGATGCGGCGGATGGCCTGCGGCAGGATCACCAGGCGCATGATCTGCCAGCCGCGCAGGCCGAGGCTGCGGGCGGCCTCGGTCTGGCCCACCTCGATCGACTGGATGCCGGCGCGGAAGATCTCCGCCTCGAAGGCGCTGTCGCTGAGCGCAAGGGCCAAGAGCCCGGCCACCAGGAACGAGAGCTGGAGGCCGACCATGATCGGCAGGCCGTAATACATCCACAGGATGATCACCAGCAGCGGGATCGCGCGCACCAGCTCCACATAGCTGCGATTGGCCATCCGCGCGGCGCGGTTCTTTGACAGGCCGAGAATGGCGACCAGCAGCCCGACCGCGGTTGACAGCAGGATCGCGGCCACCGAGATCGTCACCGTCGGCCACAGCCCGCCGAGCAGGAACCACAGATTGTTGCTGCCACGCTCGGTGGTCGGATCGAACAGGTACCAGGCCCAGCCATAGCCGGAGGACCCGCAGCCGGTGAGCACGAGTAGGGACAGAAGCGCGAGGGCCGGGGTGAGGTATCGTCTGGCTTTGAACACCTGGTGGGGCATTGGCGAGGCCTCCGCTATCCCCCTCACCGTCCCACGGCTTCGCCGCGGGCCCCTTCCTCTCCCGCCAGGGGAGAGGAGTCGATCACGAGCGTCGGTTCAAACCCCTCTCCCCTCGCGGGAGAGGGAGGGACCCGTCGCCGAAGGCGATGGGAGGGTGAGGGGGTTCGCTGCGTCCCGATGCGACCGGCAAACCGGCCCCGGAACCTGACTGCAGCTACGGAATCCGACGTCCCGACGGAAGACCGCCGCCTGGATCTCGAGGCGGCGGTCTATATCAACCAATCAGTTTGGCATCCACTTGTCGCGGAGGCCTTCGTAGAAGCCCTCGGTGGTCTTCAGGGTGACCCAGCTGTTGACGAAGTTGATCCACGCGAAATCGTCCTGGGGCAGCGGATAGGCGAAGGGTCGGAGGTTGCGCGCCGGCACGTCGATCCAGACCATGTTCTCGAAGCGCTGCACCAGCGAGGAGGCCTCGACATTGCTGGTGATGGTCACGTCGGACCGGCCGGCCAGCACCTCCTGGAAGCCGGTGGCCGGGGTCTGCACGGCGACGATCTCGGCATTGGGGAAATGCGCCCGGGCCTGCTCCTCGAACACCGTGCCCAGGCTCACCGCGACCTGGACGCCGGGCTGGTTGATGTCGTCCCAACTGGAGAACCGGTCGGCGTTGTTCTGCAGGGTCAACGGCACGGTGCCGGCCCGGAAGTACGGGATCGAATAGCCGACGGTCCGCGCCCGGCCCATGTTCAGCGAGGCGCCGGAAAAGATGTCGTACTGGTCCGACGCGACGCCGGCCACCAGGGTCGCCCATTCCGCCGGCACCCATTCCACCTCGACGCCGAGATCGGCGGCAAGCTGCTCCATGGCGTCGATGTCGAAGCCCTTGTAGGTGTTGGTCGCCGGGTCGCGCACCGACATCGGGTTGAAGTCGCCGGTGGTGCCGACGCGCAGCGTGCCGCGCTCCTGGATGATCTGCAGGCGCGACTGCGCCTCGGCGGCCTGCGCCAGCCCCATCGCCAGCACGACGACCGCCAATGCCAATACCTTTCGCATGATTGATGCCTCCTCGTTCCTGTAACGGCGCCTATCTTGTTGTCTTGCGGCCCGGCGTCCGGGGCCGTTGTCGACAGCGTAGCCTGCTAATCCAGCACTGACCATCGCTGTTGCGGTTGGCCGGCATCCGGCTAGTAATAGGAAAAAAGCCAGGAACCGGGAGGATCGCCGCCCCATGGCCGGCCCGTGGAAATACAAGCAGTGGCAGAGCCTGCCGGCGATGTTCGTCGACCAGGCACGGCATCTCGGCGACAAGCCGCTGGTGTGGGCCAAGCGTGACGGCGCTTACCAGCCGACGAGCTGGCGGCGGGTCGACCAGGAGATGCGGCGTCTGGCCCGTGGTCTGAGAGCGGTCGGCATGGAGGATGGCGACCGCATCGTGCTGGTCTCGGAGAACCGGCCGAAATGGCTGATCGCCGATCTGGCGATCATGGCCGGCGGCGGCGTCACGGTGCCGGCCTATACCACCAACACCGTCGACGACCACCGCCATATCCTGACCGACAGCGGCGCGAAAGGCGCGATCGTCTCGACGCCGGCCCTGTTCCGCAAGCTGTGGCCGGCGGCCCTGCAGGCGCCGGATCTAAAATTCGTGATCGCCATCGACCCGGTCGACGACCGCCGCAACCCCGACGTGGCCCTGCATTCCTGGGACGGTCTGCTGGAACAGGGCGACGGGGCGGAGGACGATGTCGAGGCGCGGATCGAGGCCATGGCGCGGACGGACACCGCCTGCCTGATCTACACCAGCGGCACCGGCGGACGCCCGCGCGGCGTGATGCAGACCCATGGCGGGATCCTGGCGAACTGCCTGGGCGCGTACCGCCTGCTCGCCAAGCTCGGGCTGGAGGATGACGTCTTCCTGTCCTTCCTGCCGCTGTCGCATTCCTACGAGCACTCCGCCGGGCAGTTCTTCCCGCTCTCGGTCGGGGCGCAGATCTACTACGCCGAAAACGCCGACGCGCTGATGCGCAACCTGCCCGAGGTCAAGCCGACCATCATGACCGCCGTGCCCCGGCTCTACGAGGTTATGCACCGGCGAATCACCCGCGACATCCAACGCCAGGGCGGCATCGCGGCCTGGTGGCTGGAGCGGGCCGTGGAGCTCGGGCGCGAGCGCTACCGGAATGGCCGGCTGGGGCTTGTTCGCGGCGTGCAGGACCGGATCGCCGAGCAGCTGGTCCGGCGCAAGATGCGGGCCCGCTTCGGCGGCCGGCTGAAGGCCATGGTCTCCGGCGGCGCGCCGCTGAACGCGGAGATCGGCATGTTCTTCCACGCGCTCGGCCTCACCATCTTGCAGGGCTACGGACAGACCGAGGCGTCGCCGGTGATCTCCTGCAACACGCCCGAGCGCATCAAGGTCCACACCGTCGGACCGCCGCTGGACGAGGTCGAGATCCGCATCGCCGAGGACGGCGAGATCCTGGTGCGCGGCGAGCTGCTGATGAAGGGCTACTGGAACCAGGAAGACGCCACCGCCGAGGCGCTGCGCGACGGCTGGCTGCACACCGGCGATATCGGCCGCCTGGATGAGGACGGCGCGATCCTGATCACCGATCGCAAGAAGGACATCATCGTCAACTCCGGCGGCGACAATCTGTCGCCGCAACGCGTCGAGGGGTTCCTCACCCTGCAGCCGGAGATCGCACAGGCCATGGTCGCGGGCGACCGCCGGCCGTTCCTGGTCGGTGTCATCGTGCCGGATGGCGAGTTCATCACCGCCTGGGCCAGGACCCATGGCAAGTCCAGGGACCCGGCGGAGTTGGCGGACGATTCGGAGTTCCGCGCGGCGATCGGCGAGGCGGTCGACCGGGTCAACAAGTCGTTGTCGCCGATCGAGCGGGTCCGCCGCTTCATCCTGGCGCCGGAGCCGTTCAGCGTCGAGAACAGCCAGATGACGCCGACGATGAAGATCCGGCGCAACCCGATCTGGTCGGTCTACGGCGAGACACTGGAGGCGCTCTACCGGGACTGATGCCGCGGTCTCGCAGACGCAGTGCCGCGGATGCGCCCGTCAGGCGGCGCGACGACGCTGCGCGCGCACCGGCTCGACCAGCGCCTCTCCGCTGGAGATATCGAAGGAGACCGGAACCGGGCGACCGCCGGAAAACCGGTAGGCCAGGAAGTAGACGGCCCCGAAGGGAAAGGTGATCAGGAGCAGGAAACCGGTCAGCCAGGGCCGGCCCGGCCATTCGAAGGTCAGGACATTGCCGTCGCGCGCCACCAGGACCATGCCGATGCGGGTAAAGATCTCCGCGACCTTGATCGCGATGCCGTCGGCCGCCAGGCCCTTCCAGCGGGTCGCCTTGGCGCTGGCCGCCTTGGCCCGGTTGATCAGCGCGGCGCGGTGCCGGTGCGTGCGAATGCCGATGATCACCCCGGGGATGATCAGGATGGTCATCAGCAGACCGACATAGGCCACAAGCCAGATCATGCCGACCGCTCCTTGCGGGCACGCGCAGGCGGACAGGGCGGCTCACCCCGGCGGGGTGCCGACGCGCTCAGCGGCCGAAAGTGATCACGCCGTCGCACGCGACCTAACACATCCTGATACGAGAGACGGAGCCGATTGGTCTGCTACTCTGATACCCGCAATCCGCTTCGGCATCTAGGGAATAACGTCGCCATAGGGAAAATCCCCTACCGCGCCATCAATCCGTCACCGAGCCGGTCCGAACTGCGCGATACCTCCTGAAGCATTGCCGGCAATTGGGGCATCACCATGATCCGTGGGCTGAACCACCTCACCCTCGCCGTCCGCGATGTGGACCGTGCCGTCGCCTTCTATCGCGACGTGTTGGGCTTCGATGTCGTGAAGACCTGGCCGGAAGGCGCCTATCTGACGGCCGGCACGCTGTGGCTGTGCCTGTCCCGCGACCCGCTGGCCCGCGATGCGCCCCACCCCGACTACACTCACGCGGCCTTCGACGTAAGGGCTGAGGATTTCGAACAGGCCTCGCAACGCATCCGGTCATCCGGCGCGACGGTGTGGAAGGAGAACCGCAGCGAGGGCGCGTCCCTCTATTTCCTGGACCCGGACGGCCACAAGCTTGAGCTCCATGTCGGATCGCTGGAGAGTCGGCTCGCGGCAATGGCCTAGCCCTCGCAGGGCACGAATGGCCGCATTGCGATGACGCCGGACGCAATTTTCCATAATGTCCCAGAATCGTTACGACCCTTCCTTGCGTTGTGCCTCGATGACGGTTCGTTGAATTGTGAAATGGGTCAACACAGGTTAACTTGTTTGCGTTGAACTTGCTGTGGTGTTCCGCAGACCAGGGAGTTCGCAATGACGCTGGCGGCGGTATCGCTTGACGACAAATACGCCCTTGAGTCAGGGCGCGTTTACCTGACCGGCACCCAGGCGCTGGTGCGGCTGGCCTTGATGCAGCGCCGGCGCGACCAGCAGGCCGGCCTGAACACCGCCGCCTTCATCTCCGGCTATCGCGGTTCCCCCCTTGGCGGCTTCGATCAGGCCCTGTGGCGGGCGCGAAAGTTCCTGGCCGACAGCCACATCCATTTCCAGCCCGGGGTGAACGAGGATCTCGGCGCCACCGCCGTGTGGGGCAGCCAACAGGTCGGCCTGTGGCCGGGCGCCAAATATGACGGCGTTTTCGGCATCTGGTACGGCAAGGGCCCGGGTGTCGACCGCTCCGGCGACGTCTTGAAGCACAGCAATTTCGCCGGCACCGCGCCCCATGGCGGCGTGCTGGCCCTGGCCGGCGACGACCACGCCTGCAAGAGTTCCACCGTCCCGCACCAGTCCGAGCACGCCTTCGCGGCGGCGATGATGCCGGTGCTGAACCCCTCCAATGTCCAGGAGATCCTCGACCTCGGCCTCTATGGCTGGGCGATGAGCCGCTATTCCGGTTGCTGGGTGGGATTCAAGACCATCGCCGAGACGGTCGACAGCTCGGCGTCCGTCTACGTCGACCCGCAGCGCATCGACATCGTCCTGCCCGACGATTTCGAGATGCCGGAAGGCGGGCTCAACATCCGATGGCCGGACCCGCCGATGGTCCAGGAACATCGGCTGATGCAGGACAAGATGTACGCGGCGCTCGCCTTCTGCCGCGCCAACCGCCTGGACCGGGTGATCTTCGAGGCGCCCAACCGCCGCTTCGGCATCGTCACCGTCGGCAAGTCCTATCTCGACGTCCGCCAGGCGCTCCAGGAACTCGGCATCGACGCGGAGCTGGCGCGGGAGATCGGGCTTGCGATCTACAAGGTCGCCATGCCCTGGCCGCTGGAGCCGGAGGGCGTGCGCGCCTTCGCCGAGGGCCTCGACGAGTTGATCGTGGTGGAAGAGAAGCGCGCCCTCATCGAGAACCAGCTCAAGGAGCAGCTCTACAACTGGCAGGCCGACAAGCGCCCGGTGGTGGTCGGCAAGTTCGACGAGGAGCGCAACTGGATCCTGCCCTCGACCGGCGAGTTGAACCCGGCGCAGATCGCCGTCGTCATCGGCCGCCGCCTGTTGAAGCGCGTGGAGCATACAGGGATCGCCGAGCGGGTCGCCTTCCTGGAGGAGAAGGAACGCCAGAAGGTCACCATGCTTCCGGCGATGCAGCGCATTCCCTATTTCTGCTCCGGCTGCCCGCACAACACCTCGACCCGGGTGCCCGAGGGGAGCCGGGCGCTGGCCGGCATCGGCTGCCACTACATGGCGACCTGGATGGACCGCAGCACCGAGACCTTCAGCCAGATGGGCGGCGAGGGCGCGGCCTGGATCGGCCAGGCGCCGTTCACCGAAACGGACCATGTCTTCGCCAATCTGGGCGACGGCACCTATTTCCATTCCGGCCTGCTGGCGATCCGCGCGGCGGTCGCGGCCGGCGTCAACATCACCTACAAGATCCTCTACAACGACGCGGTCGCGATGACTGGCGGCCAGCCCATGGACGGGCCCCTGGACGTGCCGATGATCGCCCGGCAGGTGGCGGCGGAGGGCGCGGCCCGGGTGGTCGTGGTCAGCGACGAGCCGGAGAAGTACGGCGGCGACCACGGGCTGCCGCCGGACACGACGGTCGAGCATCGCGAGGACCTCGACACGGTCCAGCGCGATCTCCGCCAGGTCCCGGGCACCACCGTCCTGATCTACGACCAGACCTGCGCCGCGGAGAAACGCCGCCGGCGCAAGCGCGGCCAGATGGTCGACCCGGCGAAGCGGGTCATCATCAACGAGCTGGTCTGCGAGGGCTGCGGCGACTGCTCGGTGCAGTCGAACTGCCTGAGCGTGGTCCCGGTCGAGACCGAATACGGCCGCAAGCGGACGATCGACCAGTCGACCTGCAACAAGGACTTCTCCTGCGTCAACGGCTTCTGCCCCAGCTTCGTCACGGTCGAAGGCGGCGCGCTGCGCAAGCCGGAGAAGCCGGACGCGGCGGCGCACGAGTCCGATGCCGCGCGTTTCGGTGCGCTGCCGGAGCCGGACCTGCCGGCCCTCGACGCACCCTATGGAATTCTCGTAACCGGAATCGGCGGCACCGGGGTCGTGACCATCGGCGCCCTGGTCGGCATGGCGGCGCATCTGGAGGGCAAGGGCTGCTCGGTGCTGGACCAGGCCGGCCTTGCCCAGAAGGGTGGCGCCGTCGTCAGCCATCTGCGCATCGCCAAGACACCGGAGGACATCAGCGCGGTGCGCATCGCCGCCGGCGGCGCCGATGTGGTGCTGGGTTGCGACCTGGTCGTGGCCGGTGGCGCCGAGACGCTGCCGAAGATGCGGCCCGGCGTCACCCGGGCGGTGATCAACACCCAGCAGACCATGACCGGCGAGTTCAATCTCAATCCGGACCTGCCCTTCCGCAGCGACGCCCTGCTGAGCGCGATCCGCGAAACCGCCGGCGACCCGGATCTGGTCGAGGTGGTCCACGCCACCCGCATCGCCACCACCCTGCTCGGGGACAGCATCGCCACCAACCTCTTCGTACTCGGCTATGCCTGGCAGAAGGGTCTCGTCCCGGTGTCGGCCGCGGCCATCGAGGAGGCGGTGGCGCTCAACGGCGTCGCGGTCGAGATGAACCGTCTGGCCTTCCTGTGGGGCCGTCGCGCCGCGCACGATCCCGAAGCCGTGGCCGCCCTGGTGGCGGAACGCGCCGGGCCCGAGCCCGCCGGTCACACGATCTCGCGAACCCTGGACGAGCTGATCGAGCGCCGGGTGACGTTCCTCACCGGCTACCAGAACGCCGCCTATGCGGCGCGCTACCGCTCGCTGGTCGACCAGGCGCGCACGGCCGAGGAGCGCGTGACAGGCGCAACGCCGGAGCTGGACGGCTCGCTGACCGCGGCGGTCGCCCGCTACGCCTTCAAGCTGATGGCCTACAAGGACGAGTACGAGGTGGCGCGCCTCTACACCGACGGCAGCTTTGCCAAGCAGCTGGAGTCCCGCTTCACCGGCGACTACCGGCTGCAGTTCCACCTCGCACCGCCGCTTCTCGCCCCGCGCGACCCGGTCACCGGGCACCAGCGCAAGGTCACCTACGGTCCGTGGATGCGGACCGCCTTCGCCATCCTGGCGCGCCTGAAAGGCCTGCGCGGCACGCCCTTCGACCTCTTCGGCCGGACCGCCGAGCGCCGGATGGAGCGACGCCTGATCGCGGACTATTTCCAGACCGTGCAGGAACTGCTGGCGACACTGACCGCCGATACATTGCCGATCGTGGTCGAAATCGCCTCGATCCCGGAGCACATCCGGGGCTATGGGCACGTGAAGGAGGCGTCGGCCGCCAACGCCGAGGAGCGCCGCGCCGAACTCCTGACGGCGCTTCGCGAATCGCCGGAATACCAGCAGGCGGCCGAGTGACGCCCACGGGGCGAGCCTAGCCCGACACAACGACGGCGGCCCAAGGGCCGCCGTTGTCATTTCCTGGCATGGAAGGGCATGGAACGCTTCAGAAATCCTACGCCCATCCCCGACTTTTCCGCCGAAAACCGGATGCCGCTATAACCGCTTCCAACGGTCGGGCCGGGGATGGGCGTCGCCCACCCACAAGGGGAAGGCAACTGGCGTGGCCATGTGGCCGCGTTCAAAACCTGAGGAGAGTGTTACCGATCTCCGGGGGACAATGGTGTGTTAAAGGTGTGACACAGAGTGGACCGGCAGAAAACTCGATGATAATCAGAGAGTTATGGGCGACTCAGTCATGCCGCAAAATGTGCTGCGCGCGCTGATCTGCAAAGCCGTCCGGACCGTCATCCCCGCGAAAGCGGGGATCCAGAATGCCTGTAAACGGCTGCTCAGCGATTCAACCAACCTGGATTCCCGCTTTCGCGGGAATGACGACTAGGGAGAGGCTTGTCCAGGGTGAGACTGAAAAAGCCCGGCGCCGCTAATTGACCGTTGCCTTGGCGTTTGTGCGGCGGGATCTGCGCCGGCGGCGGCCGTTTTCGCCTTCCCTTTCCGTGACACCAGAGGCTTTCGGCAGCGCCACCGCGCGGGCCAGGTTCGGGAAGGGATCGCTCTTGTGCGGTATCGCCATCGCCTCGACGAAGAATTCCTGGAAGCGAGGCTCGACGGCGGTCTCGACCTTCTCGACCTCGCGCACCACCCGCTCGATCTCGGCCCGCGACTCGGCGTTCAGAAGAGCGATCCGAGCGCCGGTCCCGGCGGCATTGCCGGCGCCGGCCACCCGCTCCAGGTCGCAATCCGGGATCAGGCCCAGGACCATGGCGTATTTGACATCGATGTGGCTGCCGAAGGCGCCGGCCAGGGTGATCCGGTCCACCGCCTTGACGTCGATCCGCTCCATCAGCAGCCGCACGCCGGCATAGAGCGCCGCCTTGGCCAGCTGGATGGCGCGGACATCGTTCTGGGTGACCTTGATCTCCGGCAGGTTCCCGTCGCCCGGCCGCAACACATAGGCGAAGGTGCGGCCATCGGCGGTGACTCGACCGGTCCTGTCGGCCAGCGTTCCGTCGATCACGCCATCCGTGGTCAGCAATCCGGCCAGGAACATCTCGGCCACCGCCTCGATGATGCCGGAGCCGCAGATGCCGGTGACGCCGGTCGCCGCGACGGCCTCGTCGAATCCGGCCTCGTCGGACCACAGATCGCTGCCGATCACCCGATAGCGCGCTTCCAGGGTCTCGGGATCGATCCGCACCCGCTCGATGGCGCCGGGCGCGGCGCGCTGGCCGCATTCGATCTGCGCCCCCTCGAAGGCCGGTCCGGTGGGGCTGGAGCAGGCCAGCAGGCGGTGGCGGTTGCCCAGCACGATCTCCGCATTGGTGCCGATATCGACCACCAGCCGCATCTCGTCGGACAGATGCGGCCCTTCGGAGAGGATCACCGCCGCGGTGTCGGCGCCGACATGGCCGGCGATGCAGGGCAGCACATAGGCCCGGGCGTTGGGATTGATGGCGAGATCCAGCTCGCCGGCCCACAGGTTGATCGCCTGGTCCGTGGCCAGCGCGAACGGCGCGCCGCCGAGCTCGACCGGGTCGATGCCCAGCACCAGGTGATGCATGATCGGGTTGCCGACGATGGTGACTTCCAGGATGTCGTCGACGGCGATCCCCGCCTCCCCGGCGACCTCCGCGGTGAGCGTGTTCATCGCCTGGCGCACCACGCCGGTCAGCTCCAGATGCGAGCCGGGATGCATCATGATGTAGGAGACCCGGCTCATCAGATCCTCGCCGAAGCGGATCTGCGGGTTCATGATGCCGCCGGCGGCAAGAACCTCGCCGGTCTCAAGATCGCAGAGATGGGCGGCGATGGTCGTCGAGCCGATGTCGAAGGCGATGCCGTAGGCCTTGTCCCGGAAGCCCGGCCAGATGCACAGCAGCCGCTCGCCCTCGCGCACCGCCACGGTCGCCGTCCATGACCCCTCGCGCAGCGCCGTCTGGATCTGCTGCACGACCCTGAGGTCGCAGCTCAGACCGGTGATGCCCCACTGCGTTTCCAGCGCCTGCTCAAGCCGTCGCAGATCGCCGGAGGGGTCGTGCATGTTCGGCTCGACCACCTCGACATAGTGCAGCTTGACCTCCGGCACGATCTCGATGTCGCGCAGCTCGGCGCGCTTGCGCACCACCTGCTTGTGGACCTGGCTCTCCGGCGGCACGTCGACAAGCAGGTCGCCCTGGATCAGGCTCTGGCAGGTCAGCCGGCGGCCGGCGGCCAGCCCGCGCTTGTCGGCATAGCGGGCCTCCGCCTCGCCGACCGGCGAGACGCTGTCGGTGCCTGAGGTGATGCCGTGCTTGGCGAACCGGCCCTCGCCGATGGTGCATTGGCAGCGTCCGCACAGCGACCGCCCGCCACACACGCTGTCGACGTCGACGCCCAGCGCGCGCGCCGCCTGCAGGATCGAGATGCCGTGCGGGAACCGGCCGCGGCGGCCGGACGGCGTGAACACGACCAGCGCGTCCTCGCCCTCCTTGTCGCGCCGCCAGTCCGTCATGGCGTCAGCCGGCGCGGCGCCGCCGGCGGCCCTCGCGGCCGCCGCGGGCGCCGCCGGCCTCGCCGCCATCGGACGCCGGCTCGCGATAGGCGCGGATCCAGCGGGCGCAGTTCGGGTCGTTGCCGTTCATCACGTCGGCACCGCGCACCGCCATCATGTCCTCGGCGTGCAGCGGGTTCATGATCGCCGAGGTCAGGCCGGAGCCGGCCGCCATGCACAGGAAGGCGGCGTTCATGCCGCGCCGGTTCGGCAGCCCGAAACTGACATTCGACGCGCCGCAGGTGGAGTTGACCTTGAGCTCGTCGCGCAGCCGGTTGAGCAGGTGAAAGACCTGCTTGCCGGCGGTGTTGATGGCGCCGACCGGCATGACCAGCGGATCGACCACGATATCGCTGCGCGGAATGCCGTGGTCGGAGGCCCGCTCGGCGATCTTCTTCGCCACCTCGAAGCGCACATCCGGGTCCTCGGAGATGCCGGTCTCGTCATTGGAGATGGCGACGACGGCGCAGTTGTACTTCTTGACCAGCGGCAGCACGGATTCCAGCCGTTCCTCCTCGCCGGTGACCGAGTTCAGCAGCGGCTTGCCCTGGTAGACCGCGAGCCCCGCCTCCAGCGCCTCGACGATCGAGCTGTCGATGGCCAGCGGCAGGTCGGTCATCGACTGCACCAGCTGGATGACCTCGGCCAGGATGCGCGGCTCGTCGGCCAGCGGGATGCCGGCATTGACGTCCAGCATGTTGGCGCCGGCGGCGACCTGCGCCTCCACATCGGCGGCCACCCGGGAATAGTCGCCGGCCACCATCTCCGCCGACAGCAGCTTGCGGTTGGTCGGGTTGATGCGCTCGCCGATCACGCAGAACGGCCGGTCGAACCCGATCACGACCTCCTTGGTCGCGGAACTGACTACGGTCTCGGTCATCTCTATCAACTCCAGCCGAACATGCCGCACGCGGCGGCCGACGCCGCCAAACCGGCAGCGACGCTAGGCGAGAGCCGCGGTCGCGTCCGGCTTGCCAGCGGCATGCGGTATCACCTTTGCGCCACGGCGGGCGACGCCGCCTCGGCGGCACGGCCGCCGCCGACGATCAGCGCGCGAAGCCGGTCCCGGTCATAGGCCGCGTCCAACCGCGCCGCCTCGGTCTCGGCAGCGGCCTTAAGGTCGTCGCCGCAGTCCGACGGGTCGGAGCGGCGCCAGTCCTCCAGATAGGCATCGGTGTCGCTGGCGCCGCTCTTCATCGCGGCGGCGTCGATCGCCTGTTGGAAGCGATCGGGCAGCATGACCTTGGCCTGGTTGCGCCGCCCGGCCGAGGCGATCACCTGCGAGGGGATGTCCCGCCAATAGACCACGACCAACCGGCCCATCGGTCAGCCGACCGGCTCGAGGTTGGCGGCGCGCTCCAGCAACGGCACCAGCCCGCCATAGCCCGTCTCGCGGCGCTCGAAGGCGAGGCCCAGGCGCTCGGCAGCGGCCATGGCCGCCTCGGTCAGCGCCGGGTCGTTGGTCTGCGCCAGATAGACCAGCCGCCGATAATTGCCGAAATAGGCCTCCAGCAGCTGCGGATGCCGATCGAGGCCGAGGCCCCGGATGATCAGCGTCTCGAAATGCCGGACCAGGTAGTCGGTGAGGAAGAAGCTGCCCGGCTCCTCGTCCATCATGGCGTCGAACGCATCCTGTCCGGCGAAGGCGGCATAGCAGTGCGGGCCCGCGAACCGCTCGACTCCCGCCTCTTCGAGCACCGCATCGATGCCGCCGGCGGTGCCGCAATCGCCATAGGCCACGACGATATCCCGGTAGCGGCCCTTGGCGGCCGCGATCGCCTCGCGCAGCCGGTCGGGAATCAAGCCGGGCCGGTTGTGCAGCGAGGCCGGCAGGCAGGTGACCTCCAGATGCGACCAGCCGTGATGCTCGATCAGGGCCAGGATCTCGCGGGCCAACGCCCCGCAGGCGATGACCAGGGTGCGGTCCTTGCTGTCCGTATGACGTGCGGCGGCGGCCTTCATGGCCTTCGTGTCCTATTGCGCGGCGCGCTGGTTGTGGCGCCGGGTCATGAAGTCCTTGGCGGTCTCCACCGCGACGGCCGCATCGCGGCAGTACGCGTCGGCGCCGACCTCGCGGCCGAATTCCTCGTTCAGCGGCGCGCCGCCGACCAGGACGATGTAATCGTCGCGGATGCCCTTTTCCTTCATGGTGTCGATGACGACCTTCATGTAGGGCATCGTGGTGGTCAGCAGGGCCGACATTCCCAGGATGTCGGGCTTGTGCTCCTCGAGCGCCGCCAGGTAGTTCTCGACCGGGTTGTTGATCCCGATATCGATCACCTCGAAGCCGGCGCCCTCCATCATCATCGACACCAGGTTCTTGCCGATGTCGTGGATGTCGCCCTTGACGGTGCCGATCACCATCTTGCCGAGCCTGGGCGCGCCGGTCTCGGCCAACAGCGGCCGCAGGATCGTCATCCCGGACTTCATGGCATTGGCGGCCAGCAGCACCTCGGGCACGAACAGGATGCCATCACGGAAGTCGATGCCGACGATGCGCATGCCTTCGACCAGCGCCTTGGTCAGAACGTCATAGGGCGCCCAACCGCGCTCGAGCAGGATTTCCGTGCCCTCGACGACCTCGTCGGCGAGGCCGTCATAGAGGTCGTCCCACATCTGCTCGGTCAGTTCCTGATCGTTCAGGGACCTGAGGTCGATATCGTCGTCTTCGTCCGCCACCGCCCACCCTTCCTTGCTGGAAAAGCCAGACAATTGCCCAAGAGGCAAAGTTTATGGCGGAAACAATTGCTGTCTGCTGTCCTGGCGACCAGAAATGATCGCCCGGCGACACGGGTCGCGTAAGGCGTTGCCGGGAAAGCCAGATTCCTGGCCTCCCACCGTCGTTGCGGGGAGCGAAGCGACGCCGCAATCCACCGCTGGCCGAAAGCGTGGATTGCTTCGCCCGTGGCTCGCAATGACGGCTCCCGGTGGACTTGCTGAAATCAGGTCATTGAGTCCGGCATCGACTCCTTCTTCTTCGCCATGAAGGCGTTCAGCGCCTCGTCGACGCCCGGATCGATGGGCGGCGGCTCGTATTCCGCCAGCATGGATTTCCACAGCGCGTTGGCGCGGGCGGCAGCATCCTTGCCGCCCTCCGCTTCCCACTGCTCGAAGCTGTTGTTGTCGGCAATGGAGGAGCGATAGAAGGCGGTCTCGAAATTGGCCTGGGTGTGGGCGCAACCGAGGAAATGGCTGCCCGGCCCGACCTCCCGCAACGCCTCCATGGCCAGGGCGTTTTCCGACAGGTCGATGCCTTCGGCCATCACCTGCATCATGCCGAGCTGGTCGCCATCCATCACCAGCTTCTCGTAGGACGACGCCAGGCCGCCTTCCAGCCAGCCGGCGGAGTGCAGCATGAAATTGACCCCGCCCAGAACGCCGGGCAGCAGGGTCTGGGCGCTCTCGTAGGCCGCCTGGGCATCCGGGACCTTCGAGCCGCAGAGCGACCCGCCGCTGCGGAACGGCACGTTCAGCCGCCGTGCGAGCTGCGCCGCGCCGTAGAGCACGATGGCCGGTTCCGGTGTGCCGAAGGTCGGCGCGCCGGACTGCATCGACATCGAGCTGGCGAAGCTGCCGAACACCACCGGCGCGCCGGGGCGCACCAGCTGGGTCAGGGCCATGCCGGCCAGGGCCTCGGCCAGTGTCTGGGTCAGCACCCCGGCGGCGGTCACCGGCGCCATGGCGCCAGCCAGGATGAACGGCGTCACGATGGTCGCCTGGCCGGCCCGGGCATAGGCCTTGAGCGCCCCGGCCATCACGTTGTCATAGGACATCGGCGAGTTGACGTTGATCAGGCTGATCAGCACGCAGTTCTGGTCGACGAAATCGGCGCCGAACAGCAGCTTCGCCATCTCGACGGTATCCTCGGCCCGTTCCGGTGCCGTCACCGACCCCATGAACGGTTTGTCGGACCAGCGCATGTGGCTGTAGACCATGTCGAGATGGCGCTTGTTGACCGGCAGGTCGACCGGCTCGCACACGGTGCCGCCGGAATGGTGCAGCGCCGGGATGGCGTAGGCCAGCTTCACGAAGTTGCGGAAATCCTCGATGGTCGCATAGCGCCGGCCCTGGTCGAGGTCGCGCACGAAGGGCGGTCCGTAGACCGGCGCGAAGACCAGGTTGCGGCCGCCGATCTCGACGCTGCGCTCCGGGTTGCGGGCATGCTGGGTGAAGCTGGCCGGCGCGGTCTTGATCAGGCTGCGGCACAGCCCGCGCGGAAAGCGCACCCGCTCGCCCTGCACGTCGGCGCCGGCCTCCTTCCAGATCGCCAGCGTCTCCGGGTCCTCACGGAAGTCGAGGCCGATCTCCTCCAGCACCGTCTCGGCGTTGTGCTCGATCAGCTCCAGGCCTTCCTCGCCCAGAACCTCGAAATTGGCGATCTTGCGCTCGATCGCGCGCAGCTGCCGGACCGCGCCGCCGCGCCGCGCCGCGCGTCTGGCACCGGCCCCGCCGCGACCGCGTCGCCCAGCGCGCCCTCCGGTATCCGCCGCCGTGTCGCTCATGCGCCTATCCTTCAAGTGGCGGGGTCAGTCTATCTCTCAGAGAACCTCATACCAGCGCGTTTGCGACGGGACTTGGTGCGCCGCCGACGCCTCAATCCACGGTCGAGCGGCGGCAGCGGCGGCGGATTCACGCGGGGGAATTCATGAGCTCGGCCACAATTGCCTCAACGCTGCATGACGGCCGAAAGGTTCTGCAAATCGGCAAGCCGCAGGCTCTGCTCGGCAAACCGCTCCGCGATTCCGAATTCCAACTCGACGATCAGCTCCGACATGCGCGTGATCGTAGGATCGTCGAGCGGCATCGGCGTACCCAGTCTTTCAAGCACCAGGACTTGGAACTCCGACATGATCTCGAGCAGCCGACGCTCGATCTGAAAGGACCGATCGAAGCTGGACGCGCTGCGCGAAAGGAACTCGCCCACGGCCGGATCCATCGACGAGTCGGCCCGGGCCGCATCCGCTTGCCGATGCATGACCTGTGTCGCGGCCTCGCCGTCTTCGATCGCCCGCTCTGCACCGATGATCGAAGCCTCGACGAGGCTGTAGGCCGTGTAGAAATCGACGGACTGTCCGTCGATGTAGGCGGCGAGCATTTCAAGCTGGATGGCGGTCGGCTCGTAGAGCGCGATAATCGATCGGCTCAGGGCATGCGTCGGCCCGCGTGGATCCTGCATCTCCATCGTTACGGAATGCACGGAACCCTCTGCTCGCAGCGATCGGGCACTATGCCGAAGCGACCGTGCGGTCTCGAGGTCGTAGGTCGCCCAGTCGTCGGACACCGCAGCCTCAAGCAACGCCCGCGTGATCTGATGCTGTTGCCGCAGTTCTTCGTCGATCGATTCCAGATAGGTGGCAAAGGTGTCGGCAGCGTGCCTCATGCGTGCATCTCTGACATCCGGTCGTGCCAGACCATCTGCCAATTGGGCTGATATCGCATCTATGGCGATGGACGTGCGCCTCAGCGTCGCCTCGACCTCAGCCTGCATGTCTGCCTTGGAAACTGCGCCGGCAACGTAGTCCTCAATCAGCGTTTCGGCGGCATCGATTTCGCGGCCGATCAAATCCGTTTCCGAGTAGAAGGATCGCGCGTCCCTCGCCCAGGCGGAAAAAACCTCCAACTCATGCCATTGGGCATTCTGGGCTTGGCCGGTCCCGGTCCCGAACACGACGAGCAATAGGACGATCCCGCCACCGATTGACCAATTCATTGAACTTGCCCCTCCGTACCGACGGTTCTGCATCGTCAAACCGGTAGACGGCCGCCGGCAAACTCCATGTCAGGTTGTAGCCCAAGATCAGCAGCAAACGAACGACAACCGCATGGGGTGTCCGCGGACAGTCCCGCTTCGGCGGACGCAGCCCTTGATTTTCCGCATGCCTCCCCCTACTTCGCCAGGGCGGGTCGCCGCTGGTGCCCAGACAATGCCGATTGCCGAGATGACGACCCCGCCGACGATCCCCTCACCCTGCATCGCCGTCTGCCAGTTGGACCCCAGGAGCGGGCTCTGCCTGGGCTGTCTGCGCACCGCCGATGAAATCGGCAGTTGGCCGAGGGCCGACGATTCCGAGCGCCTGGAGATCCTGGGCCGCCTGAAGCAGCGGCGCCGGGCCGCCGGACGCACCAGCGCAGCGGACAGCCGCCCCCGCAGGCGTCGACAACGGCCGTCCCGGCCGTTGT
>JAAUYH010173241.1_pt1 | contig 18390 bp, 14 predicted proteins | sample 7278061 | NCBI WGS metagenome assembly JAAUYH01 (sample SAMN14350203, study PRJNA611818) | marine sediment metagenome | isolation source: surface marine sediment (0.6m) | place: French Polynesia: Moorea | collected 2018-08 | reverse complement strand
TTGGACGGGCAGGGATGCCCCGCAGTCGCTACAACGGGGGGAACCCCAACGCCAGTTCACTCAACGCGGGAAACCCGCGCACGTGACTGGCTCCGCAACGCGCTGCTCTCCATCCCACAAGAGTTAGACTAATTTAGATTATCTAGTTTAAATGCGTAACAACTTAATAAATAAAGTTTCACCTAGAGACTCAGATAATCAGACAAATTATTTGTGTCTAATGCATAATTGTTTTCATAAATTTATTTTTTCAGACATCTTGTATTTTTCCCATTTTCTTGACACGACTCAAAAGTTATTTTTTTCTCTACTATTTCTTGTTTGATATCCAGTGCTTTTTGTTGAATTTCCTGCGATACTATATCGCCAAATTTTCCTAAACTGAGAATATCTGATTTTTCTAACCCAATTCTATAAACTTCACCTTTTAATTGTTTACTCTTCGCCAACTCTGCTATATAAGCTATTGCTAAATCCATCCGTTTAACAGCACTTGTCAACACTGCCTTTGGTGCTAATTCCAATTGGTCTTTTGTATTCCCAAAAGCATAAACACCTTTTTCCGCAGCAGTTTGTAATACCGCAGGTGAAGCATTATCCAACCATTGATAAATCACATCATTACCAGCAGAAATCAAAGCTAGTGTAGCTTCCTTTGCCTTAGAAACATCATTCCAATCCCCAGTAAAACTAGGAGTAACTTCAATATTCGGATTAACAGATTTTGCCCCTAATTCCAAACCCCGTAATTCTTCCTGAGTCGCTGCAAACTCTTGTCCAGCAATATAAGCTAGTTTATTAGATTTAGTCATCGAAGCAGCAATAATTCCACATAAATAACTAGCTTGGAGGTGATCTATCCGCAAAGCAGCAATATTTTCTCCTTTAATCGCACCATTAACAGCAATAAAAAACGTATTGGGAAACTGGGGTGCTACTTGTTGAATTGCAGCATCAAATTGTCCACCGTGGGCAAATATTACATTATAATTCTTACGGGCAAAATCTGTTAAAATCTCCCCTTGATCCGCTTGCGATACTTGTTCTACAAAAGCAGTTTCTGCACCCAATTTTTGCTTTGCTAACTGTATACCTTCATAACCAGACTGGTTCCAAGCTTTATCAGTAATCACTCCCGGAAGTGCGATCGCAACTTTCAAACCTTCCCCACCACCTGTAGTTATGTTAGTCTCACTACTACTACAAGCTTTTAGCAGTAAGCTAGTACTAAAAACTGCCAAACTGTACCAGAGAAATTTACGACGACTAAAATTGATTAACATACAATAAATTTTATATTATAACTTAGTATCTTAGTGCTTATCCCAAGGAAAGTGCAAAGCACTAAGTAGTAAATTAAATAAACCCGGTTTTTAGCCTTGGTGCAAGATGTGTGATACTCCTAGGTTAGACACAAAGACAGTAAGATTATACTTATAGAGAAATGATAAAATAACCAAAATACAAATAAATTAGAAATTAAATATGAATAGATCAAAGACAATACAGCAACTACAAGCGCAATTAATCACACCAGAAAATTTTCGTCCTTATGGACAGGTGATTTTTGCCAGTAAAGATGGAAAACCCTTTGATGGGGAAGATGCACAATTGATGTTAGATAAAGGTACTCCTCGTTTTTATATTATGCAGTTGCATTGTAGAGGAAGAAAATTTCATAAAATTACTCGTCATATGCAATGTACTCAATGTTTAGGTTCACTGGAAGGAAAGGAATGGTTAATTGGAGTTTGTCCACCTAATAATAATGTGGAAGTACCGGATTTAAAAAATATCGCTGCTTTTCGGATTCCAGGGAATTGTTTTATTAAATTAAATGTGGGTACTTGGCACGCAGGACCATATTTTGAACATCGATTTGTGGATTTTTATAATTTAGAATTGAGTGATACAAACGTGGTGGATCATTTTACTTATGACTTTCTCAAACATCAAAATTTAGAGTTTGAAATTGTCTAGTTTGATTTAGATATTTCTAATATATTTCTGGGGTGTGATAAACCTTTACTTCCCTAGCACCATCACCTATGTTTCGGAAACTTTTACCAAAGGGATAGGGATGCTACAGCTTGAGTGGGTATAGAGGAAGTCTTCAAAGAAACCGGGTTTCTATAGGTGGAGAACCGAAAATTTGAGTATGTATGCCAAAAGAAACCCGGTTTCTAGACATCCTCTTAAAGTCACGGTAATGCTTAATGGATAATAGGAGATCCAATTACCAATTACCAATTACCAATTACCAATTACCAATTACCAATTACCAAATAAATAATACCAATTTTAAAAAAGAATGGGACACATGATTGGTCGGTAGGGTGCGGAAACCGCGTCCCTAAAATTGGATGGGTTGCAAACATTTTTTGATTTGATATAACCTCTCAATTGTGGGACTTGATAATAGTTACGGAGTAATCCAAGCTTTCCAAAAAAAGTAAACTGATAAAATTGCTAACAAACTCCGAAAGGCAAGACTGACAATTTTATTTGGTAATCTGGGTAAAAAGCGAGTGCTAATTTGTGCCCCCACAAGTCCACCAAAACCGAGAATAAACCCTACAGTAAATAAAATATTGCCACGGATAGCGTGTCCGACAGAAGCAGAAATTGCAGTAAAAACAATCACCCCTAAACTAGTTTGAATTGCCACTTTTATTGATTCTCCCAGTAGCAATATTTGTAAAGGAACCATAATCACACCACCACCCACACCAAATAAACCTGCTAGTATCCCCGCTGTTCCCCCAGTAATAATTCTGGAAATAGTTGGGTTCAAAATTTGCTGGTGATGTTCCTCCTCTTCTCTGATTAAACGCTTGCGTAACTCTACCAAATAAATATTTACCCAAAGTAATAAACCAAAGGCAATTAGTAAGACTTTAGGAGGAAATATATTTGCTAAATAAACGCCAATTTGTGCCGTTAATATAGCAGGAAATCCCAGCAGAAATACTTGCCGAAAATTGATATAACCCATACGCCAATTCTGTATAGTGCCAGAAAAAGCCGTAATTACAATTGCTAAGCTACTAGTAGCAACAGCCTGCACTGGTGTATATCCTAATGCAACTTGCATGGGTACTAAAACTGTACCACCACCAATACCTAAAAAACCCGCCAAGATGCCAGAAAATAATCCACCGAATCCTAGAAGTAACCAATTAGTCATTACAAAAAACTATGTCTCTGGGTAAGATTGATTTAGGCAACATTCCATGCACACCTTTGTGGGGATTGTTAACCACTTGAGTAATGCGAAAACTAACCGCTAAACTACATAAAACATAGGCATCCTCTGGTGATAATTTGCCAACCTTTTCTAGAAAATCAATCATATTTTTTAAAGCTATTTCTAAAGCTTCATCAAGGGTAAAAGCAAACCCCATTGTAATGATATCAGTTGGTGTTTCCGCAATTGGTGTAGAAAGTTGCAAATCTTTGCGCAAGGTTAACTTAATAGTACCGTTCATCGAAGTTTCTATAGCGGTAACATTGACTTCCCCGTCTCCTTGCGCTGAATGTCCATCACCGATAGAAAATAATCCACCAGGAACAAAAACAGGCAAAAATATTCTTGAACCTGCTTGCAATTCTCGGTTATCGATATTACCACCATAACCACCAGGAGGAATGGATGAACGTCCAGTTTCTGGAGTTGCCACACCCAGAATACCAAAAAATGGTTTCAAGGGAATTTTAACTCCCGAACCTTGGGGAAATTCAGCGATATTATTAGCTAAATCTAGGGGAATAAATCTTAAGGCTGGTTGGGTAAATTGTTGTGGTAAAGCTCCCCAACCCGCACGAATCGCATTAAAGCCTACAGGTAAACTGGGTGCAATCTCCTCTAATTTTACTTCCAAAACATCTCCAGGTTGCGCATCCCGCACGTAAATTGGTCCTGTGAGTAAATGGGGTCCGGTTGCTACTTTGCGTTTCGCTGCTAAATTTTGGCAGATATCCAGAAATGCTGGGGTGAAAAATTCTGGTGGTGCTTTGTCATAAACATAGTAACCAGTGTAAGTTTCTACATCCACAGTGTCACCAGAATTAACAGTCAGCGCTGGTTTCAATAGATGGGAAAAACCACCTAGATGTACTGTTTCTTTGACAGCTTTTAAAATATGGTGAGTCATTTAATTTGAGATTGCTATCAATTAAGTTAAAATTAGCATCAATAAAAAAAATAGCAGGCAAGATGCCTGCACCACAACATATTTTGAGACATTTTTTGAATTAAAACTCCCTAATACCAGGGATACCAAAGCCCTTTGGATTTAAGTAAGCTAAAACACATCTAAGAAAGCATAAACAACAATCATCAGTTTCTTGTGGAATGGGAGTCTCGCCAGTCCTATAATGTACAATTTAAATGTGGAATAGCTTAAGAAGTAATCAGTAATAAGTAAAAATGATAAAACCCTATTATGGTATAAAGTTCTCTTCATTATTAATCAAGAAAAAGAAAAAGAAAAAGCCAACTTGCTTAACTGAATACTTTGACTTGAGATAGAGGTTCAACTTATTACTTGTTACTTATTACTTATTACTTAATTTCCTTCTCCGTAAATTTCTTGATTAAACTTTTCTATTGCTTCCATATCGTAAGGATTTGGAGGCTGAGGATAGGTAAAACGAGTAGTCCCTGCAACTGCTGTTTGTTCCTCTTTTTTCACCTCCATAGATGGTTGACTTTCTTTGGATACATCAGATTTAGTAGTTTCTCCCTCTGGAGATGCTGGTGTTTCCATTTCTGTGGTTGTGGAACCGCTAACAGAGTTTTCAACTATCAAAAGATTACCTTGAGGTAGGGGACTAGCAAATGTAGCACAGACGATTAACAAAGTCGAAGCAAGAAATAGAACAATGGTTAAAAACAAGGATTTCAACATCATTATTTTTCTCCTTGATTCTAGAAAAGTTGAGACACGCACCATATCACAATTCTAGATAGCTTAGATATATTTGCCTTAAAGACTAACTCCTATAGGAATCCCGTTTGATTTTTGTTGGCGTAGCCTGCCCTTGCGCCTATAAAATGAGGATGTAGGATGTAGGGTGCGTTATGACTTTAGTCTAACGCACCTTTTAAGTATGATGCCTCACATCTTGCACGCTTCGTATTAATACTGTTTTTTAATGTTATCAATAAACATATATTTTTATCAAAAATACGAAAAATTAGAATTTTTAGCCTGCGTAGGCATACTTTACTTGTATTTTTTATCACGCTTTTAGTACACCGTCAAGGTTCATTTGAGGGATATTTCTCCCACTCTTCGTAGCTTGCTTCCCCGCAGGGGTGAAGACGCTCAAAGAGCGTCTATGTCCTCCTTGTCCTCCCCCTCTCCCTTGTCTTCTCCCAATCCGTCAATTCAAAGTTGACAGACTACTAGTACTCAACCACATTCATTTTGACAAGTCGCGGGTGTTTAGATCCTCGACTTATTTAAGAAGTCGGGGATCTGTGACCCCTCGTAACTAATGTGGTGAAGTACTAGGGTGTAGGTGCAAGATATAAGCACCCCACAAGGAGGAAGTCAAAAGTATTAAACCCCCTCGCAACGAATGAAAGAAACACTTCTTTCCTGTTCCCTGTTAAGAGTTCCCTATTCCCTATTCCCTATTCCCTATTCCCTGTGTTTCTTAGGAGTCAAGTCAATAAAATATCCCTATTAAGTACATTTATAGTTATCATTATTACTTCTTATCCATCATCGCACTCAATAACGGACAATTGCCTTTTTGGTCAGTCTTGTCCTCTTTTTTGGAGATATCAACAGTTCCTTGAATTTAAGTTCGTTTAATTCCTTGCAATTAAAATGGGAATAAGGTAAAATTTTTAACTTTTCCTGCCTTTGCCCTACTTCTGCCTTCACCATGAGAATTACAGGCGTATGTAAGCGAACTTTGAACTAAGGGTTGCAAATTTGTTGGTAACGAGTTAATATGCTTAAGTGTAAATACGTGGATATTAATTCAAGTAAAATTACTGAAGCCAAGAGCTTATAAATGTATTTTTTGTACTTGATAATTATTAAGGGTAAACTTTTCTGACACTGGCAAAATTTTCCAGGGGACAATCTACCAAGAAATTAGCTTCATTGAATATAGTAATTCTTGGGAGAAAAAATGCAAAAACATCAATTAAAACTTTAAAATAATAGACCTCTTGCAAAAGTATTTTATTCCCTGTTAAGAGTTCCCTACTTCTGCAAGAAGTCTAATAGTTGCAACTGCTGGCTTAGGTTTGGATGACTCAAGGTCATTTGAAGTAGTTTGCTGCTGAGGTGATCGAGTCTGTACAAATTGCATATCGTCAACTATACCTGACTCCTAACCTCTCGGAAGCAGAGTTGGACAGGGAAAATTGATGTGGAAATTGTCGTGTTTTTAGGAGTTTAAAAATTATGGTCGCGGGTAATTCAAAGGTGGTAGCAGTTTCAGAACAGATATCTTCTGAACTTTCACAAGAAGCGGTAATTCTGAATCTGAAATCTGGGATTTATTATGGTCTGAGTGAGGTTGGTGCTAGTATCTGGAATTTAATTCAAGAACCAAAGACTATTAACGAAATTCGGGACGCTATTGTTGCCGAGTATGAAGTAGAACCCGAACGGTGCGATCGCGATATATTGACATTACTCCAGCAGTTAGAGACTGAAGGATTAATTGAAGTCAGAAATGAGATATCTGTGTAAGTTTCTGGGATTCCAAAATAGCGATTTCCTAAGGAGTCAATGGAGGTAAATTATGAGTGGGATTGTAGGAATTTACTATCTTGATGGTCGTCCAGTAGAGGGCGAAAATTTGGGACGGATGGTGGATATCCTAGCTCATAGGGGTCCCGATGGAGTAGATATTTGGTATTGTGAGTCTGTAGGTTTAGGACATCGGATGTTATGGACAACACCAGAGTCCTTACTAGAGAAAATGCCTTTGGTGAGTCAGACTGGTGATTTAGTAATCACAGCAGATGCTCGCATTGATAACCGAGAGGAATTGATTCCTGAATTGGGTTTAAATGACCGTCCAGCAGAGAAAATCACCGATAGTGAACTGATACTATCTGCTTACCAAAAATGGGGTGAAGACTGTCCGCAGCATCTGTTGGGTGACTTTGCTTTTGCGATTTGGGATGAAGGGAATCAGAAGCTATTTTGTGCCAGGGATCATATGGGTGTTAAGCCCTTTTATTATTATCATCAACCAGGACGATTTTTTGCCTTTGCTTCAGAAATCAAGGCACTTTTATGTTTACCGCAAGTACCGCAACAACTGAATGAAATCAGAATTGGGGACTACTTGACATTGATGATGGAAGATAAAACCATCACTACTTACCAAAACATTCTCCGGCTTTCCCCAGCCCATAGTATGACCATTACTCCATCCCAAATACGGTCTCAATCTTACTGGTTACTTGACCCCCACCGAGAAATTCTGCTAAACTCAGATCAAGAGTATGCTGAGGAATTTCGTGACATTTTTACGGAAGCAGTACGTTGTCGTTTGCGTAGTGCTTTTCCTCTAGGTTCTCAATTAAGCGGTGGACTCGATTCTTCTTCAGTTACCTGTGTAGCCAGGAATTTACTAGCAGAGGCTGGAAAAACTCCACTCAAGACTATTTCTACTATTTTTGACAAAATTACTGAATGTGATGAGCGTCCTTTTATCAATGCTGTATTAGAGCAAGGAGGACTAAATCCACATTATATCCATGGTGACAAATCGAGTCCTTTATCTGACATAGACAGTATTTTTCAATATGAAGATGAAGCCTTTATCGGTCCGAATCATTTCTATCCTTGGATAGCTAATCGCGCTGCGAAAGAACTAGGATTGAGGATTGTTCTTGACGGTTTTGATGGGGATACCACAGTCAGTCATGGTGTCGCTAGATTAACGGAACTAGGACGTCAAGGAAAATGGGAAACTCTAATTCAGGAATCAAAAGCGATTGGAGAAATTCGTCAAATTCGCCCATACGGAATAATTCGTCGTCATGGATTACCATATCTGCAAAATTTATTAAAACAATGGCGATGGATAGATTTTGCTCAAACTGTACAATTAATTTATCAAAACTTTAGTGTTTCACGTAAACAATTAATTATAGATTATGGCATTAAACCTATTTGGAAATCCCTAGAAAAAGCTTTTATAAAATCAACAAATAATAATCCATCTTTACCTCAAATTCCTTTAGTTAATTATAACTTTGCCAAAAACATTAGTCTTAATGAACGTATTCAAAAATTAGATATTCCTAAGGAACCACCTCTAACCTTAAGACAAGAACATTGGCATGATTTAACTCAAGGGATATTACCCTACACCTTAGAAGAGGTGGATCAATATGCAGCGATTTTTTCCCTGGAAACTCGTCATCCATTTTTGGATAAACGATTAATAGAATTTTGTCTCGCATTACCTGCTGAACAGAAATTATCCCAAGGATTTGGACGGATGGTGATGCGTCGTGCTTTAGCAGGTATTCTCCCAGAAACTGTTCAATGGCGTAGTGGAAAAGCAAATCTGTCTGCAAACTTTGATTATGGCTTTCTTAACAGTGATCGCCAAATTTTAGATGAGGTAATGTCTGAGAAAATCAAATATCTAGAAAAATACATTAACTTAGATTTTCTAGAAGCAGCTTATCAGCGAATAATATCAGTTCCAAACCAAGTGAGTAATGAAGATTTTATCACAGTTTGGCGAGTAGTCATTCTCACTTTATGGCTAGAATTTAAAGGTTTGACACCATAAGTTTTCAAGCTTGGCAGGTTGTGGTTTGAAATCTGACTATAAACCCTACCGTAAGTCCAAATAGGGGCACTACCTTCTCAAAATAAAACATCAACAACTTACAGTCAACATAAGGAGATCAAACGTGAAAAAATCTTACACCACCCCCAAACTTGTGTATCACGGTGATGTGACAGAAATTACCCAAGTTCTGGGTAAGCGTGAAACCACAGATTTTGTGTTTACCAGTGGAGATCCAGACAACGCTATATCTGATGGCGATGATCTTGGTTCCAGAGATATTACCCTTCCATAGTGGGAAAAATTAAAGGTGAAAGGTGAAAGTTGAAAGATTAAGGGAAATCAATTCTCTTTACTTTCTTCCTCAATCTTTAATTATCTATTCATTGCAGTCAGGTATCAATGATTCAATCACCATGATTGATGCCTAACTTGAAAGCGGGGAATAGGGAATTTCCTTATTCCTCGTTTACACAAAAATCCTTAGTTTCTCATGTAATTACTATTTTTATTGTGCTAAATAACTCCGACTCAAGACTAATATGAAATTTTATCAGGTTTATAATTTGTGTATTGCTTCTGAATTAGAACTACCAGAACTCTTGGAAACTAACAGTGAAGCAGATGTAATTATCAGATTTGGCACAGTAGATATCACTAGTAAAGATAAATATGATGGCGGTAAAAATATTGTTGGTAAAATACCAGAAGTGGGAGAATTTTTTATTCAAGGTGGACGGGAAATTATTATAGAACCTCTGCCGAATGTAGACGAATCTCTTCTGCGTACCGTAGTTTTAGGTCCAGTATTATGCGTACTACTAGGACAAAGAGGATTATTAGTTTTACATGCTAGCTGTATTAATATCAATAACAAAGCAGTAGCATTTATGGGAGGTTCTGGATGGGGAAAGTCAACCTTAGCAGCTGCTTTTCATCATCATGGCTATGATGTTTTAACAGATGATGTCATGCCCATAAAAATTACCGAAAACAAAGCCCTGGTATTCCCTGCTTATCCTCAAATGAAGGTATCCCCAGAAGCTTTAATTAGTTTAGGAAAAAACACTAAAAGCCTATCCAAAGTTTACGAAAACTCTCGCAAACTATCCTATAAATTTCCTAATGGCTTTCAGCAAAATCCCCTACCGCTACAACAGATTTATGTATTGGGTAAGGGAAGTAAACATGAAATTACCCCAATACAACCCCAAAATACTTTTTTAGAACTGGTGCGTCATACTCGTACTATTAACTCATTGACAGAGAAACAATTTGTTAGCAATCATCTCCATCTCTGTACTCAACTAATTAAAATAGTCTCCTTTTCTCGTTTTACTCGCAAACCTTCCTTGGCAGACTTACCGAAATTGGTCAAATTAGTAGAGTCAGATATTGTACAGATATCTGACTCTAATTCTTTGTTATCTGTTAGTTAAATTCCCAAATTACTCAATTGAATAAATTGGTATTCGTCGATAAATACTGTGCTATTTATTTGAGATATAAACTGAAAATTTTTGATATCTAAAAACTATATGACAACTTTAATTCAATCTGAAACTAATACCACCAGTACAGGTATAAAACCTGAAATAGAGTTACTTCTATATTGCGCACATACTCATATAGATGAAACAGTAGATGATAACTTATCACTTCGCATTAAAAACCTAGTTAAAATGATAATTGACTGGGAGTATTTACTGCAAAAAGCACGATATCACAAAGTAATACCACTGCTGTACTCTAATCTCCAGAATATTTGCCCAGAAGCAGTTCCCGAACATATCCTTAAACGGTTACAAAAGTCTTGTTATTTAAATACTATACGCAATATTAACCTCACAAAAGAACTTCTCAAGCTATTGCAGCTATTTGAAATTTATTCCATTCGCGCTATCCCATTTAAAGGACCAATTTTATCAATGTCACTTTACGGCAATCTTTCTTGTCGTCAAATTGGTGACTTAGATATTTTAGTTTATCAAAAGGACTTTAATAAAACTAGGGAAATATTGATTTCCCAGGGGTATAAATCTCACAATCACTTTGGTTGGCAAGAGAGTTTTTTCCATCCAGAAAAAAAAGTTTATGTAGATGTACATAAAAGAGTTACCCAAAAATATTTCCCTTGCCAACTCAATTTTGAAGATTTATGGCAGCGTTTAGAATTTATAAATATTTTTGGTAAAAAAGTAGCAAATTTCTCATCAGAAGATTTATTAATTATCCTTTGTGCCCAAATTACTAGAGATTGTTTTGAAAAAACACAAAGTATTTTTAAAATTTGCGATATCGCTCAATTAATCACAGTCAAACCAGATTTAGATTGGCAAAAAGTTCTGCAGCTAGCTAAAAGCTTAGGTAGCGAAAGACTACTTTTTTTCGGTCTCAATCTAGCAAATAATTTCCTAGAAACACCACTACCCCAAGAAGTATACAATCAGATCCAAAAAGACCTAGTTATCAAGTTATATACTCCGGAAGTTTATCAACGCATGTTTTTTGATATCGATCAACTTCATAGGTTCTTGGGAATGTCCTTAAGAAAATTTATGTTGATTAAATCTCCACCAGGGCAGATTTCATCTCAAAAACATCTTATCTACTATTATTTTTACCTATTATTGTATTCTCTTTATTTACTATTTAATAATTTGAATGCACCTCATAGGAAAAAAAAATCAAAAATAAATAATAACATACATACAGCGCAAAATCTATCTATGGGTCTATAGTTTTTAGCCTTATACCGTTTTGATATGAAGATGCATATAATTAGCCTGCGCAGGCAGGCTTAGTATTGTATAGCCCCAGGCTTTAGTCTGTGGGTATATAATATGCAACTGTTGGGTCAGAACATTTATCCCCCTGACTTGTAAGTGAGTAGTGAACACCAATTCCCAATTCCCAATTCCCAATTCCCAATTCCCAATTCCCAATTCCCAATTCCCAATTCCCTATTCCCAATTCCCTATGTTTTTTAAGACTAGTTAGTAAATCTTAAACAAAATATAATTAATAATTTCACATTTTACGCCAACGAAAGGACTAAAATCGAAACGGACAAAGTAGCACTGTAACAAAGGAGGATTACGCAGCTATGTCCGATTTAAACAGAGGAATCATGAAATTTGAAGGTGCCGATTCTCCAAAATCCGTCACCATCTCCACGGTACTGGTTTTGGGAAGCATTGCGGTTCTAATACTGTGGGCACTCAGTTCAGCCTATGCAATAAACTAGCTAACTAAGCTAAAAAATATCTAAGAGGGTGTTTATAAATCAAAGCTAAAGACAAAGAAACCTGGTTTTTGTCGGTGTCAAATCGGAAATCTAAGTATTTACGCCAGAAAAACCGGTTTCTAGTCTTCACAAAAGTTTTATATTTATTTGGCGTTGCTGAATCAAAGTATGAATACTGTGATTAGAGTTCTTAGTTAGCCACCATTATCCCCTGCCCCCATGACTCCCAATATTGGGGTTGGGGGACTTTTAATTATAAACTCCCTTGAACAAAACATAAAACTTAAACCATATATGATCAGTCACATGGAAAGCAATGCCATGCTTTGATTGCCAAAGTTGTGGCGATTGGGGGTTAATCAACGGAACTTAATAATACTGGCTCGTAATTGTTCTAAGTGTAGTAAAATAGAGGATAGGTAGCTAGATTGACCCTACTAGTGCTGATGCCAACAGCAGTTACTTGGCAGCAAAGAGTGTCAAAACTTAAGCTCTCTTACTTAAAGCCTTGGTAAATTCGGGATATTTTCGTGATTTACCTATTGTTTGGGATTATATCATTAACTGCTAATCATCAAAAAAATATGAGTTGTAAAATTTTAAATTTTCGGCTAAAGATTTTAGATTTTAGATTGAAGATAAATCTAAAATCCAAAATCTAACATGAGTGAACTCTGGGGTGCCCTAGTTATTATTATCTTCTGCCCTCTTTTGGGGGCATTACCGCTGATTGCCTGGATTACCCAAGCCCTAACCAAAAAGCAATTAGCACAGCTTGGTACTGGAAATATCGGCGTATCTGCTGCTTTTTACCACGGTGGTACACTCACAGGTATTCTGGCAGTTCTTTCAGAAGCTTTTAAGGGAATCGCTGCCGTCTTCATTGCCAGACACTTCTTTGGTCAGGATACCCCTTGGGAATTGGTCGCATTGATTTTCCTCGTCCTGGGTAGATACTGGATAGGAAGAGGTGCAGGGACCACTAATGTTGTCTGGGGTTTTGTAGTCCACGATCCCCTAGTGTCAACATTTGTGTTTTTGCTGGCAAGCATAAATTTTTTAATCCTACGCAATCGCCAAATTGCTAAATATGGGGTTTTGCTGCTATTTCCCCTAATTGTGGCACTGCTGCACGTTGATGATGTACCCAGAATTATGGCTGCCATTGCCCTTGCTGCTTTGCTGGGCTTGATTTATAGGCAAATTCCTGATGATTTAGACCTACCAGCCACCGAAACACAACCAGAATCGGAAACAGCATTTCAATTTTTTCGCGGTCAGCAAAACATTCTCTCCCTCGATGACGAGTTGAATCCCAATATGGTGGGGCAAAAAGCAGCCAGATTATCCCAAATCAATCGCTGGGGTTACCCAGTACCCAAAGGGTGGGTTCTTGCCCCTTATGATGACCCCCAATTGTTAATTGATACTCTCCATCCCTCCCAATTATCCCCCTTGGTAGTACGTTCCTCCGCCTTAGGAGAAGATTCGGAACAGGCTTCAAGTGCTGGACAGTATGAAACAGTCTTAAATGTTACTAGCACCCCAGAATTAGAAGAGGCGATCGCCCGGGTTCAGTCATCCTACAATAACCCCAACGCCGTCCAATACCGCCAGGATCGCGCCTTAAAGGAAACAGCCATGGCGGTACTAATCCAGCAACAAGTCCGGGGTGTATTTTCTGGAGTAGCCTTCAGCCGCGATCCCATGACTCAGCAAGGGGATGCTGTAATTATTGAAGCATTACCAGGAAATCCCAATGAATTGGTGGCTGGCAAAGTCACTCCAGACCAATATCAGGCTTTTGTAGTCGAAACCGATAACTTTTCCTTCGTACAATTGGAAGGGGAAGGACGCATACCACAAGTACTAATTAAACAAGTAGCATACTTAGCCCGTCATCTGGAAGAACGTTACTATGGTGTTCCCCAAGACATCGAATGGAGTTATGACGGTCAAACCCTGTGGGTATTGCAAGCGCGACCCATCACCACCCTCATGCCCATGTGGACGCGTAAAATCGCCTCTGAGGTGATTCCCGGTATTATTCATCCCCTCACCTGGTCAATTAATCGCCCCTTAACTTGTGCAGTTTGGGGCGGGATTTTTGCCCTAGTATTAGGCGATCGCGCCCTTGGTTTAGATTTTAACCAAACAGCAACTCTGCATTACAACCGGGCATACTTTAACGCATCCCTCCTAGGAGAGATTTTCCGGCGCATGGGTTTACCCCCAGAAAGTCTGGAATTTTTGACCAGGGGAGGCAAATTAAGTAAACCACCCCTAAATAACACCTTAGAGAATCTACCCGGTTTACTGCGGTTGCTGGGAAGGGAATTTACCTTAGCTAGGGACTTTTACCGGGATAACCACAAACATTTTATTCCTGGTCTATCCCAATTGTCTCAAGAATATTTAGATGACCTAGATGCAACCAGACTCTTAGCAAGGATAGACTTTACTCTAGAGTTGCTACGCCGTGCCACCTACTATAGCATTTTAGCTCCCTTAAGTGCCTCACTACGCCAGGGGATTTTGCGGGTGAGGGAGGGAAACATTGATAATAGCCTCACCCCAGAAGTATCAGCCTTGCGAGAGTTAGACGAGTTAGCCGCAGCAGCAAAAGAGGTATTTCCCGAATTTGACCCCGAAACTCTATTTGAAGACTTAGGGCTTTCTGTCAAAGGACAAGAAATTTTGGCAGAGTTTGACAAATGGTTCCAGCATTATGGTTATTTGAGTGAAGTAGCAACTGATATTGCCGTTCCCACATGGAAAGAACAACCCCAAATAATCAGGCAATTATTTATACAATTAATGCAGGGAGAACCAGGAACCACAGAGAAAAAGCCACCACGCAAAGGTAAGGGAGGATTTGTCCAAAGCCGCGTGGACCTCAAAGGACAAGTTACAGAAATTTATTCCCAACTATTAGCACAGTTACGTTGGTCTTTTGTGGCTTTAGAAAAACTGTGGTTAGAATCGGGATTACTCCTGCAACCAGGAGATATATTTTTCCTCGAATTTGATCAAGTCAGGTTTCTGGTTGAACGTTCAGATTGGGAGTTAATACAGCAATTGCAAGATGTACTCCAACAAAGGCGATCGCAACTAGCAGCAAATAGTCAAATTAACCCGGTACCCTTTTTGGTGTACGGTAATTCACCACCACCTCCCCTCACCCCCTCTTCCTTCTACTCCGGTCAAATATTACAGGGTATTCCCGCTAGTCACGGACAAGCAGAGGGACGGGTAAAGGTATTGCGTAACTTCCAATCCTTACCAGAGATTGACCGCGATACCATTCTAGTAGTACCTTATACTGACTCCGGCTGGACACTGTTATTGGTGCAAGCAGGAGGATTAATTGCAGAAGCCGGAGGGCGACTTTCCCACGGTGCGATTGTCGCCCGGGAATATGGTATTCCTGCGGTCATGGATGTGCATAATGCTACATGGCTATTGCAAGATGGACAGTGGGTACGGATTGATGGTTCTCGGGGTATTGTAGAAGTATCCAACGATTTGCGACCCCGATGATTATCTTTGTCAGAGGCAAGGAACGGGAAATCAGGGGCTAGACCATTCATTAATTTGCCAACAGTATCATAAATGATGCTGTTGGTCAATTAGTGATGGGTTTCACCCCCAACTTTGGGTGTCTCTCTCGTTTCCAGGCGACCGCCTGGGGATGCACTCACCAGAGGCTCTCGGCGACTGCCCGGATTTGAGGCGGGAGCCTCAATCGCTGCATTCCTTGCCAGAGGCAAGGAACGAGAAATTTGCGACCCCGATGATTATCAAGGTTTTGAGTTACCTCCTCCTCTTCCCATTTCACCCCTAGAAGTGCTACAACCAGAGATAGGGAGGATGCTTTTACTGATAGGATTTCCATGCAGCATCAGGAGCTTCTACTCGCTATGGCTGAGGTGTCAGCCACATTTGTCGGCTTCTCAGGGGTCGTGGGGGTTTTTAGGGAACGCACTGGTAAATTGGAGGTGCGGTATCAGCGTCACCTATTATTCCAGATGATTACCACCAGTCTCTCTGCTCTTGCCATGTCAGTAAATCCCTTCTTGGTTACTGCATTTGGCTTTCCCGAGCCTTTGGTGTGGAGAATTTCCAGTGGTATCTATGTTTTCTTTAGCATCTTACTCACCATTCGGGGTATTTACCAAAATTGTCCTTTCATTTGGGTCGGTCTGGCTTCTGTTCGCACTAGCAAAGTTATTGCTTTGGTTACGACTTTCGTTGTTGGAATTTCCATTTTAAACGGGCTGGGAGCATTCTCAAAGCAAGCTTCAGCAATCTACTTAGTAGCCCTCTTCTGGACTTTAGGGCTGTCAGGTTTTTTCTTCACAAGAATGGTCAGCGAGTAACCAAATTCACTTACAACTACTTTTTAAGTGCCAGATGATGGCAGCAGGTAATCCATCCCACAAGGGAGTATTAACATCAGCTGTTCTCAACCCTTGTGCTGTCCAAGAATTGCAATTCTTTAAGATTGAATAACTACCTTTTGCCCTATAGAAACCTGCATTAGGAGTGTGACCGTTACCTACGCGAATTGTCCTATTTTTACTATCTAGTTGAAAAGAAGCTTGAATATAGTTTATTATTTGTAAATAATCATTCTTCTGAATTTTAATACATTTAATTTCTGCAAATTTTGGTAAATATTCATAACCTTGGACATACATTACAGAAGATGTGGGTAGAAAAAGAGCTTTAAAACTAGTCATAAATTTAATATCTTTTAACCTTGGGGTTGACATATAAAAATCTCTATCACCCCATCCAAAACTCAAATATTTGTAATTATCAGCGTCGTCTAAACCGATTTCATCTATATCTAAATAATTGTGCCAATCAAAGATATCATTTTTGGTCTTGACAATAAGATTAGAATGGAAGCCTGTATTATTCACACAAACTTCAAAATTACAATTGCTCCCAGAAATATATTTCCATTTTCTGGGGAATAAAGCAGCAGCAATTAAGAAAGCTAAAAAAACGAAAGAACTACGTAAACATAAAAGAAAAAATAGATATAATGAACAGTGGTTGTGACGGGGTTGCCTTCTTTTCATATATTTATCATCATAGAGGTCATAATAGAGATCAGATGTGTTCACCATAAAATATTTACTATTTACCAGGGTGTACGCCAAACAAGAATTATGAATCTATTTAACTGACTAAAATATTATTAAAATCTATGAGTCACCGTGCGCTGCTACTAGTGAATCATCATTCCCGTCAAGGACAACGGCGTCTAGGGGAGGCGATTAGTTGTCTGGAAAAACTCGGCTTTGATTTACTTGAAGAGTCAACAGAACACCCGCACCATATAGGGGAAGCGATTCAAAAATACAAGCACCAAGTAGATATGGTAATTATTGGCGGTGGCGATGGCACCTTGAATGCCGCAGTAGATGTTTTGGTTAATACCCAATTGCCTTTGGGAATCTTACCCTTAGGAACCGCCAATGACCTAGCTAGAACCCTGGGAATTCCACAATCGATACCTGAAGCTTGTAAAATTATCGCAGTGGGTCAAGTGCGACACATCGACTTGGGATTGGTAAACGAAAAGTACTTTTTTAATGTTGCCAGTTTGGGGATCAGTGTCAAAATTACCCAGCACCTCACCAAACAAGCTAAACGTCGTTGGGGAATATTCGCCTACCTGTTGACAGCATTGCAAGCAATGTGGCAAGCCCGACCCCTAAGCGCTGAAATTCGCGTCCAAGACAAATCAATTCGTACCAAAACCGTACAAATTACCGTTGGTAATGGTCGCTATTACGGTGGTGGCATGGCGGTGGTTCATGACGCTAAAATCGATGACCAAAGACTAGATATATATAGCCTAGAGATTGAACACTGGTGGCAAATTATTCCCCTGTTACCGGCAATACGACAAGGAAGACACATTAATTCCCCATCTGTCCGCGCCTTTCATGGTCAAGATATTGAAGTTTACACCCGCAAACCTTATCCTATTAGTACAGATGGTGAAATTACTACCTACACTCCGGCTCGTTTCCGTGTTATCCCCAAGGCTTTAGCTGTATTTGCACCATTGCCAGAGAACGTATAACAGGTTATTTATAAAGTCAACCTTAAGACCTAAGAAACCGGGGGCGTTGCAGAATAGAAATATGAATTAGTGCGATCGCTATGAAATGTCCAAGGTGTGCGTCAACCCACATTCGCAAAAATGGGAAACAAAGAGGTAAACGCTCATTACATCTGTGTGAAATGTGGTCGTCAGTTTATTGATTCTTATGAACCGAAAGGTTACTCGGAGGAAATCAAGCGTGAATGTCTAGAAATGTATGTTAATGGTTCTG
>JAAUYH010053231.1_pt1 | contig 18391 bp, 19 predicted proteins | sample 7278061 | NCBI WGS metagenome assembly JAAUYH01 (sample SAMN14350203, study PRJNA611818) | marine sediment metagenome | isolation source: surface marine sediment (0.6m) | place: French Polynesia: Moorea | collected 2018-08 | reverse complement strand
ATATTGTTTTGTCCCGACATTTACTTAACGTACCACAGCTTCGGGATATTTTTAATGCTTGTTGCACACTTCTTTGATTTATGTTCGCCTACGAAGGACTCACTCATCATCATTTTTTGTGATGCTGATCACCGTCCAAAAAGCTTTCAAAATTGTCTCAGCCTTATGAAAATTGAAATATTTAAATGCTTACACAGATTAATTGATGCAACAGTAAAGAATCAGCAGCTCCGTATCCAAGAATCGAAACTCAAAAAAGCGCAGTTGCGGCACTCTCTGATCAAAAATTTCTATATATACTAAGATGTACCTGCCCAACGATCATGTAGTTTCCGAGGATCAAATGATTTGAAGTCAAAATGAATGAGAGCTGCCCCATTGTATAGGAAAATTTTAATTATTTACGAGTGTGATGTAAGTGCCATGCAGCACTCAACGTACTTACTCCAAAATAGTAAACCAATTCAAGTATTTACCGATAACTATTCTACTTTCCATCACATGCAGCGAATTTTTTTCTCTACATCCAACGCTTACTGAGAAAAATGTCCTCTCGCATCTTCAAGTATTTCTACTTTCAATCAAAGAACTAATTCTAAATTCACTAAAATAGTTTATTCCACAGCCGTTTAGTGGTTTCATTTCGTTCCACCAGCATTTACATTTACCAATTGTTATTAAACGAACTAAATTTCATTATAATTCAAAACAATTTTTGTTTTACTTAAAACATGGCGCGACTCCTGAGCAACGAAATATGGGCACGTGTGGAAGACTATTCAAAATCGACTGGCAAATATAAAATTTTAAAAGTGATAATCTGTGCTAAATCCTTACGCAACGTTTTTCTACAACTCTGATATCCTGGTATTGTACTCTATTACGAATGTAGTAAAACGAAGTGGTGATTTTTCAATTATACAGCACGGTATCTTGATATTGAAATAATTCGTAGCATTTTTTGATTCCCTGGTAATGAACTTTCGGTATAATCAGTGTTAAGAAAAAAACGCAAGTTGCAGCTATATAAATAATTAAAATGGAGCATAATTTGCATAAAATTAGATGCTCATTAACTTCCGCTTTAAAGATTTCTGACGTTTCGATTTCGATTACATTACATCAAGCCTATTTTCGCGAGGAGCTAAACCTGTTTAAGATTGCTTTGCTACTTTGCGCTGGTAATGTCATGATATTCTTTTCTATCAGCACCGCCATGTTAACCATTATCCGGTACGGACTAGGTCATTTATCTATAATGATTTATAGTATTGAGTAATAGAAAATTTATCATTTATGACAGCGCACATTTATTCTATGCAGCACATGATAAAACCTAGTATCGCAAAAACAGTGAAGAAGCAATAATTATATGAGAAGGAGAATCTTGGCCGCATACCTAGGTGAATATTATTGGACAGGGAAGAGGAGTTGCACAGAATCAAGAATCGACCATTAAAATTGCGTTTCGCCTTTCCGTTAAATTGAAAGCAGCGCTTCTCACGAGAAGAGCGCGCAAGCGCAAGCGTCGCTGGCGCTAGGCGCCGCCACTGCCATTCTTTCCTCATTTCACTCGCTTGTTTTTCTCCATTCCCTCACTATGGACACTGCCCAATGTCGCTCGTTCAAAGACGAAGAGGACGCAAAAGGCAAGTGTACTATTTGCCATGAAACGCCCGACGAGTTGAATCTGGCGACGGTTCCTTCGTGTGGTCACTCATTTTGTGCAGGGTGTATTGTTTCGTGGGGTGCAGTTCGCGGACTCTGTGCACTATGCCGTGCACCTTTCACATCTGTGTTTGTGAGACGTGCGTTGGACGGCACAGTACAGGAACAACCCACACTCGAGCCAGTAACACTTCTTCGTCGAGCGTCATGGGTTTCTGCGGTGACGGTGACTCCCGACGTGGACACCTTTGCACCGCCACCCGCAGACCTTCAACCGTTACCACCGGAACCCAGTAATCTGATATCCACGGCATCAAGCAGTGCGGCACCGTACTACCGAGATGAGCGTGTGGAAGATGAGCTGGAAGAGATGTTTTGGGAAGAGGAAGAGAGAAACTATCGTGAGTTATCTCGACGAACTGTCGGAAATCGACCTTTTGGAGCGAATGGATTTTTGTCATCTGGACGACAAGTTGCACGTGCACCGCAATTAACTCGAAGGCAAAAAGCGGCTGCAGCTGCTGCAGCTGCTGCTGCGTCATCATCATCACAGGCACCTGCACGTAGAAAGAAGAAAGTGAAAAAGAATTCGCGAGCGGCAAGAATGGCTGCCAGAGCCGAAGGAAATTCGGGAGGCAACTACCATACAGGCCAAGACCAGGATAGGAATAATGGACTATGAAGTTGAGGAAATTGACGTCAAGAAAATATGGTGCTACCATGAACAACCTGGACATGCTAGCTCGTTTACTAGCAATGCACAGTTGTAGTCTAGTTGTTACATTGTGTTCACCTTGTACGATTATTGTAGTAGCACCACACTAATAATGAAAGAATTTCGATGTTTTTGTTATGCAATAGAGATTGGAGCCTTGCGAAAGCGTAAGACGGGAAGCGCTACGAGGTACTGTACAGCACAACGAGTTGATGAGCACAGTTGGGCATCCAGTGAGAGATGCATTGCCAGCCACGTCTCCCTGGCTAGAATCAGCACTACCCACACAACGGCCTCCACATCTCAATTTGAGCTGGGATAGGATTCCTTGCACCACACAGATGAGGTGCTCATTAAATTAGCGCACTGTATGAATGTCCGAACTACACTACATCTCCTTCATCTATTGATGACATTGCCTACAGTGGTACATCCCCATTGTCGCTACAGTAGCAAAGGACAGTTCGTGGCGAGACAAAGGTACAAAATCTGAATTTATCACAACGTAGCGCTGTTTGAATTCTGCTGACGAGCTTGCGGACCAGTCTTACGTTTCATGAGTCGCCTGGCGCCTGTAAACAAGCTGTTAAGCACTCTGACCCAGTACAACACTTTCACTATATAGGAGGAAAATTGCATCTCCATCCTTCACCATCACGTGTATCAAAGTCTACTGATACAAGCGATTTTCCTCTTCGTATCTTTGTAGAATCCCTTTTAACGTATAACAATACATTTGCGCCCCTCACACCATTCGACCCGCTTTCCGCGAAGCTGCCGCCATCTTGCTCCAGAAAACTATGATCCCCAACATCATCACTTGTGACAGTACGAACAGAAAAACGAACCCAGAACCTAAACTCTTTCCACTTTTCGAAATCACATCATGCGGGTGCTGCTCGATGTGTTCCTTAATAGCCGAGCTCGAGCCCGAAATCGCTCGAGTGCGATCACGCAAGGACCTGATAGATTTCTGCATCGAACGCAAATGTGTTCGGAATTTGCTTGTTTCGTACGACAACCCCGAGGCCACTTCTTTCAAGTGAGACAACGATGAAATTATTGTCTGCAGTTCACTACGCTGTCGAGACACTTCGTGCAAAATGTGCGAGGTCATGTCACGCACTGCATTCAATCGCTGCCGTGTTTCATCCGCATCACGGTCGGAATACCCACGCATATGATCGGAAAGCGACTCGAAAATGTCCGCGACCTGAGTGTCCAAGGCCTTCGCTAACGAAACCGTTCCTGCCGTGGGCGCATGCGGGTTACCACGTTCTCGGTCCTTTCTTTCACGTTCTTCTCGTTCACGTCTCTCTTTTTCCTCACGTTCTTCCCGCTCGCGTTGTTCAGTCCCAGACCGCTCATGGTACTCGCGATGCTCGCGTTCACGTCGTTCCCTATCTTCCCGCTCGCGTCGCTCTCTTTCTTCTCGTTCGCGCCGTTCGTATTCGAGATGTTCATGCTCATCGAATTGACGAGCATGAACATGGTCAGCTACAAAGCTCGCCCCAAGAACATCATGGGCTGCGAAGAAATGACCAGTCTCGCCAGCGAACGCTAGAAAGCCGCCTTCCGAGAAGGGCAGATTGACATGATCAACTGAAAAGCAGGAGTGCCATTGGTCCTTCGAGTGTGGGTTGTAACTGACACCAACCTCAAGCTTTCGGTCAACGAAACGCACAAAAATGCGAACATGCTTGTTCACCTCAATGTTACATCCTCTGGTCAGTTCAGTATCAGCACCATCAGTGTCGGGATTCCATGGCTTATGACCATCTGCAACATACGCGTATATATACGGAGTCATGCGAGTACGAGAGTTTGAGAATGTATCGATAACCAGCCCAAGTGCAGGTTGAGTATGAGACATGCCCATCGCGCTACCAACTACAGGTCGGGAGGGGGTGAAAAACAGTGCCATTCCATCAGCAGGTTCATGGCTATCGGGGGAGGTATTGATTTGCACATCAAACCAACCATTAAAATCAGGCGTCTTAGTTTTCGTATACGCATAAAACAGGCCTTGATTCGCTTGCGCAGTCGTGGTGAGTCGCACAATTTCGCGTCCCGACGGATTCGAAGTCACGATGGTGCTGCCAAGTTGCACCCAGCCTGCGACAGGGTCACCATCCTCGTCTGGCTCGAATGGGCTGTGAAATGAAAGTAAGCGGTCCCCCTGTCCTTGATAAGGGAATTTGTACAGGTCTGGGAAATTTCGTTCACGTTCGCTTGTCGCTGAAACAAACACAGCAATCAGCGTCGTAAACAAAAGCAGCATACATCTCTGTGTCACTGCCATAATGTTCGTCCGCGAAGCAAAGCTTAACTGGTGCCCGACACTCCAGATTCAGAAGAGGCACAGGCGAACAACGTTGCGCATCGATGAATCAAAATCAAGGCAGTAGGGAAAACCAGAAAGAAGCGTGGTTTCGATATTACAAAATATCTTACTCCAGACCTGGTCCAAACTGGCAAATACAAATTTGCACGGCGAGGTCAAGTCAACCAAGCACTGCTCGAAAAACAACTCGGTGCACGTATTGTGCTGAAGCCACGGAAATAAAATCGATTGAAAACGAATTACACGTGGCGCTTTAATTTCGACAAGTCAATCAAATCAAATCCGAATGCCATTTTCAGCTGAATGGCGGTCCACTCCTCACAACAAACTGTAGCAGAGACATCACACAAGTAGCCGAAGACTTCAAATCTTTCCGCTGGGAAGGGCATCAGACGGGACAACAGATATGATAGAAGCGCGTTCGATAGTCACGGGTAGCTTCGGTTTGTTCGCCGAGCCAGCGAGGCGGTCGAGTTCGATCAGCGTATCAAGTCCGCTTGAAACGAGGCCAAACGCGACGTACTTTCCGTCGAGGTAATACGAATCGCCCATCCTCGTGGTGATGAAAAATCTCGAATCAATCAGGCCGTTTCGCGTGCGTGCCATCGACACTACTCCGGGACACGAGTGAGTGATACGAAAATTCTCCGCTTCTAGGGGCCGACCATCGGGAGCGGACGACCTCCCCGACGCACCGTCGTTGTGCAGCACATCCCCCATTTGGATAGTCAGTGATGGCACAATACGATAAATCGAGGTCTCGTTGTAATCCCCGTTGGCCACAAGTTGTTTGAAATTCGCTACGGTGTTGGGTACCACGCATCCGAAAAGTGCCAATTCCACACGACGCGCAGGTGATGTGCCCACACGGATCCACAGCTCGACGGCGTCACTTACTTGGGGTTTGTCCGCACACGGATCAATGGGGTCGTTGTTGTCGTCATTGTTCGTGGCGGGACAACTAGGTTGCTCCTCGGCACTTACGCTAGTGTGCGAGAATTGGAGTGCGGCAGCGGTTGCAGCGATTTGAATCAGTGCGTCTCGCCGTGATAACGTGCACGTTATGCTTGTGGTTGCGCGACTTTTTGGACAACGGCAGGTATGTCTATCTCGGGCGTTGGCAATAGATAGATTTAGTGAGGGGAAAAGGAAAGAATGCTGCGATATGAAGGCCGTCGTCTTGGTCGCGGCTTTTCTCATTACAAACCATGCAAGGCACAGTAAAGGTGCATCGAAGACTGATAGGGAATGAGATGATGAAACTGATCTCGATTGACACGTGTGCCAGCAGTAGAATTTGTGGTTCCACCCCTCACTTTCGACCCACACACAAGCGCGCAAGATGCCTGATGGTGAAGCTTGTCCAAAGCCAGGAACAAGGACCATAGAGTCAGAAGCGCAACGACTAGCTGAGGAGTACGAGAAGAGTTCAAGTCTTATTCGAGAGCTTCGTCAACAAATGGCTGATGCGAACAAATCACTAGCCACGTGCAACGCGCTGTTACCGGCGGTGACCGACCCGAGCATCGCGTGGGCAGCGATATCGATGGACACACACTCGTCCTCGTTATCATCGTCGAGCGATTTGACGTTGGGGATGGTAGAAGACGAAGAAATGGTGCGCAAACTGCAGGAGACAATGAAGCGAAGCACGGATTTGTGTGATCAGCTACGAAACGGGACGGCGACGAGAGGTAGTGTCGAAACGCTGCTGGAAGAAGTAAGCGAACTATTGGAACGATGCGAGTCACCGACGGGAGACGAGAAGGCGAGCTAATGACTGCGTTAATACCGTACTCACAACTGAGATACTGTACGGCACAGTGTTACGATGTACGAGTGTCTTTTCAAGGTCCACCTGAAGGGATATAACCTGCACCACAATGGCCCGATTCCTCATTAGACAGGATAGGCACACATTTTACAATTCAAATCATTCAAGATATCGCGCGGTGTTGATTGCATTGACAGAGTGGCAGAGAACCCGTACGATGTCGAAAACATCGGATTACAAAAGACGAGGCAGTAAAGACAAGTTAACGTGCAAGCGTTATTCCATCCGAGAAACTCGTGAACAAAATTAGCTGGTGCCCAATCATAGTCTAGCGCTTTGTTTCGTATTCATTGTTATCAAGGGCGCGGCGCAGCCACCAGTGATAAATCTATGCACACCCCGTTACAGGCGGCACCCTTGTGATTCGAAACTACTGTACTGCAGCTTGCGAACCAGGCTGCAGTACGCGTCGATTCCGAGCCTAAAAATGCAGATATCACATGAAGGCGTTTCGACGCAGAGGGCACTGCTGTCCACATCACGACGACGACGAAAACCCCATAGCGAAAGACAGCCGTTTATCAAACCTACAACGATTCGAATAGAACAAAGTATCCAAGGAGAGCATTATCAACCGCACATCAACGAGAATCGATAGAAACGCACGTTAGGCAAAAACAAGCCGATGGCGATGCTACATACGTACGTCGTATATGTTTGTCACACCGAAGATCCATCGAGCTTATTGGTACCCTAACCAATGGCCCAGGTGCTATTACCTACAGTACGAATGCAGCCATTTGAAACCAAAAAGACTAATAGAAATGCATAGCTGAGTAGTAAACTTACTGATTACGGCGGGAATGATTTAAAAAATGGGCCCAAAACAAACGCACCGACGGGCGAAGCCAAGTGTTGGGGAGTCGAGGGTGTTCGGTTGCTGGGATGTAACAGTAAGTAAGGTCGGGACGCAAGCTGATAATGTGGGGTGAAAAGCAAGTGAAATGAGTGGTCTGGGAGAGAAACCTGGGAGGGCAATGAGCACAACGATTGAGGTTGGCGATGGTTGTAGGCCAAGAGGAAGAAAATTTAACGGAAAATCACGCATGGGATCGGAGGTACGGCGGAAATGCGATGGGATCAATAGTACAATATAATAGCGCCGTTCGTCCCACAATAGTCCGGTTGCCGCCCAGCCACCGCCGCCCACTCCGCGCTATCGCTTGCGTGAGCAACTCCGCCGACCTCCCCAGCCTCACTCATTGCCTCGTTCTTGTATCCCTACTCCCGATCCGCTGCACCGTCGTTCATCACACCCACCAACAATGACACCCGGCGCCCTCGAAATCGACAACACCCTTCGTGCGCGTGATGGCGCCGATGCACGCCAACGTGCAAAGCTGTCCACACTAGCCGCACTCAAGGTGCACGGCGATAAGAATCAAGCCCTCAACACGTATGTGAGCGACGCCGACATACCCTCGCTTGCCGAGATCAAGCGTCGTATCCCTGCACATTGCTTCAAGCCCAATCTAGCCACCTCTTTATATTATGTGGCACGCGACATGGTATTTATCGGTGGGCTCTACTATGGCGCCTATCTTACTCACGACACCCCATACCACATGTTGTATCTCCCATTCTTTTGGTTCTTCACCGGCTTCTTTATGTGGGCGGTGTTTGTGTTGGGGCACGATTGCGGACACGGCTCATTCTCGAGATACAAAACGATCAATTCAATTGTGGGACATATCCTACACTCGGCGATTCTAGTGCCATTCCATTCGTGGCGCATTTCGCATCGCAAGCATCACAAGAATACGGGGAATTTTGAGAAGGATGAAATTTTCTATCCCATGACCGAGTCTGAGTACAATGGAGTGACAGGCTTAGCACGGTTCATCTACCGCGAGCTCTTCTTTTGTTATCCACTAGGTTTCCTAATTTATTTAGTGAAAGGGTACGGGAATGCCATGTCGAATGGAAGCCACATCTCGGTGAGTTCCGAGTTGTTCATGAAGAGCGAGCGTGGAATGGTTCGTACTTCGGTGACGTGCTGGTGGGCGATGGTGGCCATGTTGAGCGGGTGCGGGATGCGGTTTGGGTTTGTGAATTTGGTCAAGTATTACGTGATTCCATACTTGATTTACTGCTTTTGGTTGCTCGTCGTCACGTTCCTGCACCACACGGAGCCGGGCACGAAATGGTACTCGTCAGCCAACTGGAATTACGTCAAGGGCAATCTGGAGAGCGTGGACCGCGTGTACGGCATGTTGGAACACTTCCATCACGACATCGGCACGCACGTCGTGCATCACCTGTTCCCCGCGATCCCGCACTACCACTTGCTTGAGGCGAACGAGGCGGTGCGTCCGTTCCTGGGCGCCCTGCACAGGATTGAAAAGGAAGGGCCGCTCACTCAACTTCCCAAGTCGGTCTCGGCGTGGCAGCAAAATCATGTGATACCCGATGGTACCGATTTGTTTGTATTACCCAATGAGGCGACGAAATAGGCCGCCGAGCGGTGCATGCCGTGCAGCGAGTAGCATGCAGTCGACGTGCGTGTGGCGAGTGTGTGGGCTGCGGAAGTGGAGTTTTTGTGTGGTGTTCTAACGCTGAGCAAGCGCGACGCGACGTCATGAGACAGGCATCCATCGCTCTCCTCCCGTACTACCTGTTTTGTTTGAGGTCGGCCGGATTTTATAAAATTATGCCAGACTACAGTGTTGCATTTTGCGAACTGAGGTGTTTTGTTGTTTCTCTGTGTTTGTCAATTGTTGGTGTTGGTAGTCGCTGTATAGTTTCGACTTGTCAGTGCTCCTGGTTTCATTGTTGTGACTGTCGTTGGGTGGTTGGTGCCAAGAGAAATTGAAGCGAGCGTGCTCGGACAGTACGGTACGGAGCAATCGGTTGAATATTGTGTTGTACTCGTACTGTACTGTAACATTCGTTGGACACTTCAACCTTAACAGGTTTTCATGCGAATAGTACTGTATCGCCGTAAGGTACGGCCAGTAGTGTAGATGAACCTTCATTACGGGTTTGGGCTGGTGCATTGAGCTGAGGTGCAATGTGAAAGTAGTAGTTTAGTTGGTACTGTAGTATAAAGTCTTCCCTCTGAATGAGAGGATCGACCCTCATACGGATAAAATTGAAGAAACAAAATTGCAAGATTCCAGGAGAGGTTCGCGTTACTCATTACAGAAAGAACGTAATCAGGGAATGTGACCTTGGCAATTGCAAAATATAGTAGATTGGGGTAGATCAGCATATTGAGAGGGTGACAGTAGAAAACAGAAAATAGGAAAGTGGACAGTACAAGTGCAGATCAAGTCGGTAAAAGGGAAAGAAAACTTACAGTTCCAGAAAAAAGTGTACAGAACTGGCAAGGACAAGAAGACAGACTAACGGAGAATATGCGTGTTCGGAGTGTCGGTTGAACACTATAAGACGACTGTCGACGATAGTGTACAGTACAGTGCCGGAGAATATTGGACGGTTCGGTTTAGTTCGGTCCGTAAAGATGGCATATAGCGGAAAGACGAAGAATACTGTACAGTACTGTGAAGTGTGGTGTACAGTGCTGTAGCGTGATTGTTTACAGAATGGGAATTGAATTAGATGAGGCATGTCGGGAAGATGGTGGCCACGAAGAAGAACGGCAGGAGTGGATACGCTGAGTTGGGGATGGTTCAGGGAAAAGTTGGAGTAAACAAAACTTGATGATGATGATGATGATGATTATGCGTGTGTGTGTTTGTAGGGCAGCATTGACCATAGATTCGTGAGATCGAATTCTAACACGTGTGTGGGTGTACAGTGTTAAGGTTGAGGATAAACGGTGAGTCTGCAAGTGGCGGCGAAGCGTGAACTGGACCAGTACTGTACCAATACAGTACTGTACTGTACAGTAAGGATGAACTCTTCAGCAACACACACGCACTGGCGCAATATTAATAATTACTGTACAGCACAGTACAGACCTGTGCAGTCGGCAAATAACAATTGTGTCCGCACCACGGTGTTTCGGAAAGATGGGGTGGGGTAAGGCAGCGCGGCAAAATACCGTATATTATATGAAAGTGGATAGAATAGCTAGCAGATGTATCGTGTATTCCTTGTGCTGTGGTGCGCTGTGTGCAGGAACGTTCGCGGTGCCATGGGCCTACACTCACTCACCCCACCCCCGCACCGTATTGCACCCTCATCATTTCTTCACACTTGGTCATGACGTGAACGCATCGTTATTTGGCTTTGTGGTTAATATTTTACTGTATCTTTCTGTTTCTCTTCTCTTCTTCCCCCTGCTCCTGCTCCTCTATGTAGTGTGCCTTAACTTGTTGCTAAGTCTTAGGCATCCCCGTGTAAATACAGTACCAATTCCATGTTCCTACACAAAGGCGCGTGCATGCGGGCAGACGTGCGTGCGTGCGTGAGTGCCGTACCGTGCCGTGACATAACCGTTAACCCTCGCTTAATCGGATACTTTTCGCATTGCGACAATGTTTGCAATTACAAACAGTACTGTACAGTAGTATGCATGCAGAAGATAATTTATAGATTTCATGAGCTCAAACCAAACCAAACTGAACCGAACCAAGCGAAACATCACAATACTGTACCAAACTAACCCATCCATCAATCATCACTAGAGTACAGTCAATACTGTACACACTACAGTCCTGTCCTGTACAGCACAGTACAGTACACCTCCAACTGTGGATGTGTTAACAGACCGGTTGAATCAAAGTCAACAATAGCCTAGTGGACGCGGATGAAGAGTCAAGAGGTCGACCGAACGATGGGCAAATGAATCACATTGGGTACTGTACAAATACCGTAGCTGGATTACTCCGTACACTGTGGACAGTAATACTGTATAGTGTAGGGAGAGAGAGAGAGAGAGAGGGTGAAAAGGGAGACAGAGAGAAAGAAACGGCAAGCATACCAAAAATACTGAGATAAATTGGGATAGCAGGTTGTCATGCAAAGATGCAAGCAGAGCTGGTGTATTCATAGTGATCTTTTTGGCACACTGTACTGCTGCTTGTCCTGCCTACTGTACCCTTGAAACACAGACACACCCCCTGCAGCACCGCTTATTGCTCTCGCACAATGTCTACATAGGCGCCTATACTCTTGCTTCCTAATATCAACGACCAACTGTGACAAAAAAACTACGAAACATAACGGACGATCTATTTTCTTTCGTGCAGTACGTGTATGTTTGGATGATCTCACTGAGCTGCCGCCTTGCCTCTGTTGCTGTTGTTGCTGCCGGTGTTATTGCTTCAAGTTTGACGATGGTCACGCAGTGAGTGAGTGAGTGGGTGAATCCGTCGGTGGGTCGGTGGGTCGTTCAAATCTAGCGTACAGTACAGTACAATCCAATATTGCGATCGAAGCAATCCAGCCATAATGTCCCGACGATGAAATGGCGGCATGTTTGATTCTATCACTTCTTCATCGTGTTTACTCAAGCAATTGACTCTCGTGTGATTTTCGACTTGTATCGATGTGGCCCAACTCGAGTAGGCGCTAACCACGCTGGGCTTGTCATCAATTTTTTTGCTTGGGACGTGTTATCCAATGATTGGTGTGTGCGACGTGGGTGGTTTTGCGTGACATGCGCCCGCCGTTCCCACACCCCCCTCTGCGCACGTGTCACCCACACCTCGCTTCCTCTCGAGTCTGAGATACGTGTTTCGATTCGACCATCCGATTTCTTCACACGAATCTTTTTATGTTTTGCTATTGCTTTGTACGCTTCACTCGACTCCACTCGACTCCACAGTACTGTAATTTACTGGATTTGTTTTACCGTACTCGATACTTTCTATTCGTCTGATACTCTCTCGTGAATTTTTTTATACAATATTCTATTATTCTTCTCATTCTTAAATCTCCCACTTATTCTTATTCTTGTCGACAACACTATCACCACTAACATTACAAATGTGTTGTTGGGAGCGTTGGGTGGGGTGCAGGTAGTGCGTGACATTTCCGATAAGGGTTTTGAGTTTTATTCTTCTACAATACCGGACCAATACTGTACTGTACAGTACAGTGCTCTCAACAGAACTAGTTTTTCTTATCGTGCACGTGTTTCTCTGGATACGGCATTTAAACTGTACAGTATTGTACTGTACTATAGTGTATCGTATTAGTGCAGTAGCGTAGTCGTAATATTCAAGATGGCAGACTACGCAACTTACTACACAAAGGGAAGGAGAGGGAGACAGCGCCACTAACGAAACGTTTATGGGATTGTCCTGCATAGTACTGTACCGGTACAGTACTGGTGGTGGTAATCGTGCGAATGATTGTAAGCACGCACCTCACCAACCTGTACAGTACCTCGTATCGATTGGAATTGGGTCTCGAGCGTATCACAACCATCAGCAACATTACCAACAGTAGCAGAGCGAAAAAAAACCCGCGATTACTCGAGTAATACAATGTGCGGATTTGCCCCGAGCAATGGCCACAATGAATACAGTGGCGGTCCAGCTCTATAGTGCTTTACTTGTGGTGGTGTGGCACAGGGAGAGTGTGCGTGCTCGTGCACCGCGGCGGCGATGAGTGGTAGAGGCTGAAATCCGCGTTTTACTGCACGACTTGTTATTCGAGCATTGCAAACCCTTGTTGATGCTTGCCAACACGAGGCGCGGACGACCACGCCACAAACTCCACCTACCTCGCCTTCCAAGGTGTGCCGTCGAAACTATCCCGATGAATTATATTTCCACCGCTTTCTTACTCTGCACGTCTTCTCCTTTTTGTTCCTGTGTACTGTACAGTACTGTACTGTACATTTACTTTTTTTACCGTACCGTGGCTTTCATGCCGGCCACGACACCCGTCGTACCGGCTCTCACCCCCTCTGATCTCATTTCATTTCCGAGTGTTTGTCGTGCTTGCTTGCGTTTTTGCCTACTTGTCTTTTCTCCTTTGTTGTTGTGTACGTATGATAGACCATTCTATTCGAACCGCAGTACTGTGGTGGAACACACACCACGTTCCTGTGTGCCTTCCTTTTTGACCCGTTTCACTTTGTACAGTAGTATCGTGCTCGTTGTTCGAGGCCCTGACGAGGTAGTACTGTACTGCGATGTGTCCGTACATTACCTATGATTATCTTATTGTATTTCTTCCTTTCACCATGTTTGCGTTTTAATTTGGTCTTTCCTAGTAGCAAAATAATATTCCTTTGCAATCACACACTCCCTCCCTCCCTCACTCTCCCCCTCCATCACACAATTACTCACTACAGTACCACCACCACAACAGACACTCAACACAGCATGGCAAGATCGGGGTCGTAGGTAGGGATGTTATAGATCGTACTTTTCTCCCTCACGCATCCTCCTCGCTTTACATGTCGCTTTCCCGTCCACTCCACTCCACCGCCGCCGATCGCTGATCGATGGCCATCACCCCGTGGTGTTTTGTCAGTGCATGCCGAGTAAATTAGTTCGGTAATACGAGTTCATTCTATGTGTGTACTGTACACCCCCTCCGACCAACACAGCACAGCACAGCACAGCACCATCACAGTCCACAGACCACAGCGCGCGTTCAGCTGCGGCGTGAGTACAGTGTACAGTAGTTGTGCTCGTAAAACGAGTTTTTAGTGCCAGTTCATTCCCCGACCCTGTGCGTGTACTCGTATTGTTACTGTTGTACACTACAGTATTGTGAATTCGGTTTTTACCTCTTCTTTGTTCTTGAACACAGTGAACGATGGTGAGGGGAAGGATATTGTACGCAATGTAGATATTGGACACATGGACAGTTAGTGTACTGTACAGTATGTACAGTGTGGTAAATGAAGATTTTATGTTTCATGCTCCTCACTTGCTCACTCACCCGCTGCTGGTGGTGGTGGTTTGCTCACAGATGCCGCGCATGCAAGGTCATGCGAGTTGGGCGGGTGGGATAAAAGTTTTGGTTAGCTTTTTTTGACGATTCGATAACAACACAAGTTGCACGGCTCGATCGACGTCGCAGGATGGCCATCAAAATCGAGATGACGAAGCGTGACATTGGCAACGCGATCACGCGTCACGCATCAGCAACACGATCACGACGCAGACTAGGCCGGCCGGTGGTGGGTGTGGCCAGCAATGATAATCGGAGTGTGTGCATTTTAGCATTCCGTACAAAATATGAAAGGTGGCTCCGGCACGGCGCATCACGTATCAAACGATTGCGGTTTGGCCATCTTTAGGACGTATGATCCGCGTCTCCGCCCGTTTAGCGCATGCTTGACTACTCGACAAGTCACCTTCGCCAATGCCAATCGCACGAGCGATTCCCGCCTCTACATTCTCTCACTCCTCCTGTGCCCGCTTTTTTGTTGCTTAAACTCTCCCGCTCCGTTTCTTCTTCCTTCCCATAACTGTAGCACCCCGACGACCAACTCTCACCCTTTGTACTTCTTCCGACTTTTACCCCAAACAACAACACTTGAGCCTCCTACCGCAATCTGCTTCTGCTATCCTTCAACGAAGCACACCGATATCTGCCAACTTCCCACCCACACCCACATACCCGCACCCACACACACACTTGATCAACAAAGCAATTAACCTTCACCCACTTCCCGCTTTGAGACTGCTCCGTACTTATCGACACCCTATCGTGCGTCTTTGTGGTGGATCCGATCTACTCCATCATGCGCAACAGTCCGGCAAGAGGTGGCGTCGCGAAGCGACCTGCCGCTCATCAGTGCACCATGTGCTCGAAGCGTTTCACTAAGCGCTCTAATCTACGCATTCACGAACGTTTACACACCGGTGAACGACCCTACGTTTGTCGCTTCCATGGATGTGGCCGTTCTTACAAATGGCTTTCGTCTATCAACTTCCACGAGGGACGTTGCGAGCGTCGTGCCTTCGGTCTCGCTTCCGCCGCTGCGAATCCCAATAACACTACCAATGCGTCGACGCCCAACTCGCAGGCTTTGCCTTCTAGCCCGGTCACTCCGGTACGCGCTTTCTCCAATGAACTTGTGTTGCCTCCCGCTACGCATCTGAAACGTATTGCTGAGGCTCCCACGACTACCAACCCGAGACGTCGTCATGCGCCGATGCCCGTGTCATTGCCCCCCCCGCTACCTCCTACTTCGGCACCGATTCTGGCACCTACTCCGTCGCATCCCAATCATCATCCCCACCACTATCAACAACAGCAGCAACCGCCCTCGGTGTTGATGCAAATGGCTCGTGCCCTACCCCCTGCACCATTGCCACTTGCTCAATTCGGCACTCAATATGCGCATCATCCTCTCGCCGCGCCATCGTTCGGTATGCCGACACATCATTCCGCCCAGTTGCAAAGATTGTTAGGTGGAGTTGCTCCACCGGTTCCTATTGCCGCGCCTCATGTTTCGTCAGGTCTTGTTGTTGATAACCACAATCAACAACAACAGCCTCCCTTGCCGCAACAGCAACAACAACAACCACCGAAACAAGAAGAGGAATACGTCCATGTAGCTAGCACGACAAATCAACCTCCTGTATCGCGGGAAATGTACCACGATTCGAACGCTACCGCTGTGCCGCCCACCGTTAATGAACGCGCAAGACCTGAGGATGCGAACACCAATACTACGCAAGCTGCACCTCCTACCTCAACAAACGCGCCTGTGACAGGGCCTGGCGGACGAGTACAATGTACGGTTGCCGGTGGTGTGTTGGACGACCTAGCTTCGGGCGGCTATGGATTTGATAGCGAACAAGCCCATTCAGAAGTGTTATTGTTTTAGAAAGTTTCCTCATGAAATGTATTCCTTGCCATTCCCGTCATCTCTTTCTTGATTAAACTCGTCTCGCCAAATCGTGACGACACTATTTTTTGACATCGCAGAACGCTGGTCCTACTGACGACATTCGTCCGTACACTACTGTCGGATGCGTTTTTGACGCCCCGGTACTGGCGATCAACATTGGTTGTGCCTGCTATGAGCGGCGCGTACAATGTTCGGGAATGCACATCACGCATTTACTGTATTGCACTGCACTGTGTGCCGTGGATAGCGCCAACTTGGTGTGTGTGAGTGCCCGCCTCGGTTCTGTAAGTTTTCGCGTGCTGCCTCATCATGTGTTTTGGTCGTGCTGCCCAAATTTCCAAAAATAGATCGCGTGCCCACCCCTTCTTCCACTGCGCGTTTCTGCTTGACACCTGTGCAACTACTATATAACCCACCTTATATTCCACTCCACGCAAGCAATGCCCACTTGTTTTCGTCGTTTCTGTTTTTCTGCCTTCCAGATTTTGAAGTGGAGAGAAACATTGCCTAGTTTGTGTTTTGGAAACAACTTGGTTAGCATTTCTTGGAAAACTCTTCCGTGTAACGGGGATTGAATAAGAGAAAATGAGGTTCATTTTTGTTACTTCTCTTTGTAGCAGTGGTCAAGATCTGATGAGAACCTTTTCTTTGTTTCTTATGCGCATGACTGTCGATAAATGATTACTGCCTTTCTCAGCTATAGTGCAATGGAGCTAAATGCTGTGTATCGTATAATTGTCTGCATTCAAATATAGCTGGGCTACGAAAATAATCTCAACACAGAGAATCTTGGTCTCGTGTGTTTCTTCAATGTGCTTGTGATGAGATTGTTATCCTTCATGATTACAGCATTTAATGCAAGCATTGTGACCATTGAAGGAACTGAATAACTCAAATTCATAAACTAAATTTTTTAAATAGTATGAGACCTGTTCCTTTTTCAACTGCAACTCATAGAAAAATCAGCAAGTTCATAAATCAGTAAAAAGTACACGTACTAACCTAATTGACTTATCAAAATAATTCAATTGAAACCTTACAAACTGGAACTGTTCAGAGTAGTGTCAAAATTTTAGAGTACACTTCGTAAATGTAACAATCTCTGTTAGAGAAATGAACTAAAATCAAATCGAAATTTAAGGATGCACTGAAGCAATTAACTCAAAACATTTTAATAGCCTGATAAGGTCATATCTGTTGTCTACCAAATTCGGCTATATAACTGGTAGTAATATGTCCAATAGTAACTCACACAAACCAACGTGCTTATTCCGCCCAAGATTCATTTCTCTTCGATACCTGCGCTTTTGAGCTATTCATATATTTTAGATAGTTTTTTCGAAATCGAAACAATGATGCTTGTAAATACTTCTCAATTTTTAGTTAATTACTTGATAAACGGTACATAAACCAAGTGCATTATATAGTTATATTTTTCCCGCTGTTAAGTTGGTAATTTATCAAAAAAGGTGAAAGAACTTGACAATAAACAAACAAATTTCTCATGATAGCTTGAAAAATATTCTAATTCAGTAAAGAATGTGTCGTCCGGCTTCTATTATATCTGAGTGGTATGAACCACTTTCAAATAATTATCTGTTACGACATTTTGTTTTAAGTCAACAAATTTTGACCCTTGGCACTATATAACTCAATGCACAAAATTCGACATTTTTATCCTGATCGAAAATCATGATCTACCTGCTTGAACTACTCAGTTCACTTTTATAATAAAGCTTTTACAAGCTGACATTTAATTTTATTATTTAGTTGTAGAGCACAATGAAAGGAGGCATAAAATTTCGCGATTCTATTCAACTCAATTGAGAATCCTACTCCCGTTTGATTTTTATAAATGTATTTTAAAGAAGTATTCGATTGGCGGATATTGGAGCTTTACTCCAATCTAGTATTGCTCAAACAAAATATGAGCACTGTAAATTGGCTGTTAATGGATAGCAGATGAATCCATTATAACTAATTCCGATGAAAGGAAGACCATAAACGGTTTGGCCCAGTTTCTGGTGGATTCGCGACATCAGATTGAGAAGAATTCAGAATATGGGCTGGATCGAAATAATAGAATAAAATTAACGT
>JAAUYH010025383.1_pt1 | contig 18392 bp, 14 predicted proteins | sample 7278061 | NCBI WGS metagenome assembly JAAUYH01 (sample SAMN14350203, study PRJNA611818) | marine sediment metagenome | isolation source: surface marine sediment (0.6m) | place: French Polynesia: Moorea | collected 2018-08 | reverse complement strand
CGACTACCGGCGCCGTGCCGCGCAGGAAAGGGACCAAGAGTGACTCCACAAAACACGGGCTTGCTGCGCCGCATCGGCGCAATGATCTACGACGCGCTGCTCGTCTTTGCTTTTCTCGTCATGCTAGCAATCTTATCGACGGCCTACCTTGGCGGCGAAAGCGTGTATGCAGGCGGCCCAATGTACGTTCGCGGATATAACGTCGTTCGATTCCTGATCATCTTTCTGTTCTTTGTTCTCTACTGGACACGCAGAGGCAGAACACTAGGAATGCAGTCCTGGGGGCTCCAGCTTCAGACCGCCGATGACAGGCTACCATCGCTTTCTCAAGCTACTATACGCTTCTTTGCCGCCTTGCTGTCGTGGCTGCCATTGGGACTGGGGTTTCTCTGGCAGCTCTGGGATCGCGATCGCCTGACATGGCACGACCGCATCAGCGGCACACGTATCGTCCACTACCCGAAACCACCGAAGTCGCCGAAAAAGAAAAAGGACGCCAAGACCTGACGTCCTTCGATAGGAATTGGTGGGCGATACCGGTCTCGAACCAGTGACCTCTGCAATGTGAATGCAGCGCTCTCCCAACTGAGCTAATCGCCCAATCGCATATTGAGCTTACACCCAAACAGCTGGCCGCGACCAGTGCATCACTAGCGGACCCTCGCCAGCGCGATCGCCGTGATCAGGATAAGAGCGAGCGTCGGCAAGAAGGTAATGATGACCGGGTTGAGATCGAAGACCTGGCCCGAGTTGGCGACGGTCTCGTTGACCAGGTAGTACGCGAGCCCTATACCGACTCCGATCATTAACCGGCCGCCGGCGCCGCCCGTCCGCACAGAACCGAACACGAACGCCAGCGACAAGATCGGCATGACGAGCACACTCAAGGTTCGGGCGACCCGGTACCAGAGCTCGGTGACGTACGGCGTCTCATCGAGCTGATTGCGCTTCAGATAGTCGATGTAACCCAGCAGCCCGCGCGCGGACAGGCTCAGTGGTTTGGCCAGCGCGTTGCCGAGCAACTCGGCGTCCACCTCGAATGACTCCACGGCCAGGTCGGTCTCGACGACCTGAACGCCGTCGTCACGAAACTCGGTCTCGCGCAGGCGTTCGAGAATCCAGTTGTCTTCTTCGTCAATACCGGAGTTCTCTGCCTGCGCGATCGCCGTCAACCGATAGTCATCGTCGAATCGATACACGTAGATCGTGCCAAACTCGAATTCCGTACTCACGCGTTCGAGGTGCAGGAAGGTGTTGCCGTCCTTGACCCATGCTCTGTTACCGAGCCGGTCATCTTCCTTCTGATAGCGGGCTTCGGTGCGCATGTTGCGGGCGTAGAAATCCAGCGGCGGGCCAATGAATTCACCGAGCAACCCGGTCAGTACCAGCAGCACGAACCCCGACACGCCAACCATTCGCGCGAGTTGCATCACCGACAAACCCGCCGAACGCATCACGATGATCTCGCTGTTCGCGGCAATGCCGCCAAGGCCGAGCAGGGAGCCAATCAAGACCGCTACCGGCAGCATCTCGAACGCGAGATTCGGCAGTCGCAGTGCGATGAACAGGATCGCCTGCGGCGTCTGGTAGTCGCCGCGCGTGTCTTCGAGTTCTGCGATGAATTCGAACAACCCGGCAAGCGCCAGCAGAACGATCAGCACCAGTGCGGTGCCCGCCAGGATCGTGCGCATCAGGTACTGGCTAAGAATGCTGTTCAGGAGATGATCCTCTTGTGCACCAGATTCTGGACCGCAAGCAAACCCAGCCCGAAAGCGAGAATCAGCCCGTGCACCCACCACAGGCCCACCGAAGGCGCGACGTCGCCCTGCTCGATCCACGCTTTAGCCGCACTCAGCAGGTTGAAGTAGATGATAAATACCAGGAGCCCGATCGCTATCCGCCCATATCGTCCTGCGCGCGGTCGGCTTCTTGCGAGCGGCACTGCGATGAACGCGAGGATCATCGTCGATAACGGCACGCCAATGCGCCAGTGGATCTCTGCGATCTCCTCGGGTTTATCCGAGCTCAGCAAGCGCGCAAACGGCATCGCCCGGGGCCGGGGGTCCTTCGCTTCGAGGCTCGGCAGCTCATAAGGGATACCGTGTTCGAGGAATTCGATCACCCGAAACTGCCCGGTCCCCGGAATGCCCTCGTACCGTCGCCCCTCGTGCAACACGAGCATCCGCGTGTTCGGATCCTCGGTCTCTACCTGTTCGCCACGTTCTGCGACCACGAGCTCGATGGCCCCGGATTCGACCTGCCGCTGCAGGAACACCTTCTCCATGATGCCATCAGCGGTGACGCGCTCACCGTAGACGACAGCCTGATCCGGGCCGACGATGGTGAATCGGCCCGGCTCGATGCTCGCCAGGTCTGCTTCGCGGCGCGCTTCTGCGCCGATGCGCTCGACTGCCTGCAGCGCCGTCGGACCGATCTCGATGGCGAGCCAGGCGACACCCAGGACAAGCGGCACCATCAGGAACAAAAGCGGCCGGTAAATACCCATGGGTCCCACGCGGCACGCGAGCATTGCCGGCATTTCACTGTCCCTGTACAGGCGACCGAGAGCCAGCATGATCGACAGAAACAGGCCGATCGGAATCAGCACGGTCAGGTACTGGATAGCCGAGAGCCCAAAGACTTCCATGGCCGCTCCCTTCGGCAGCTTACCCTTCGCGACATCCCCGAGTACGCGCGCAAACTGGTTGGTGAGCAGGATCAGCAGCAGCACCATGGTGACGCCCAGCCAGGTCAGAGCGATCTCGCGAAATATGTAGCGGTCAAGGATGCGAAACATCGGGATATCAGGTATTTGCGTGGCTGACTTCGCGTGAAATCAGTTAGACTACCGCTTTTGTTTTGCTCGGGACACCTTTTTGGACGGCACTTAATGAACTACTTCACAACAACAAGCAATGCCTCCAGGCGCGCTGTGGATTGCGTCATCGTCGGCATTTTCGAACGCGGCAAACTGGCCGCCGGTGCAGCCGAAGTCGACGCTGCGAGCAAGGGGGCCATCAAAGCGCTGCTGAAATCGGGCGATGTATCCGCCAAGCGAGGCCGCTGTACGGTACTGAACGGCGTCAGTGGCGTGCGGGCTCCGCGTGTCGTCGTCGTCGGCCTCGGCAAAGCAGGCGATTTCGATGTACCCCGGTTTCGCGTGGCGGTGGCAAAGGCAATCGGCGCGGTATCGGCGACCAAAGCCCGTTCCGTCCTCAACACACTCACGCTCGAGAATGTCGCGGGCGCCGACCCCTATTACCTCGCGCGTCACACCGTCACCGTCATCGGCGAGACCTTGTACCGCTTTACCGAGATGAAGAGCGGCCGCAAGGCGCCGCCGATGCCGCTGAAGAGCGTCGGCGTCTCGATCGCGAAACGTAGCGACGCGGCGAGGGCCGCACGCGGCTGCGAGCACGGCGACGGCATCGTCACGGGTGTATCGCTGGCACGGGATCTGGGCAATCTGCCGGCGAACGTCTGCACCCCGAATTACCTGGCCCGTACCGCGAAGAAACTGGCGACGGGCAACGGCAAGCTCACGACACGCGTGCTCAACGAGGCCGAAATGAAAAAACTCGGCATGCATTCGCTGCTCAGCGTCACGGCCGGGACCGTCGAGCCCGCGCGACTGATCGTCATGCAGTACAAGGGCGGCGGCAGCGGCGCGCCCATCGTGCTCGTCGGCAAGGGCGTCACCTTCGATACCGGTGGCATATCACTGAAGCCAGGTCCGGCGATGGACGAGATGAAATTCGACATGTGCGGTGCGGCCAGCGTCATTGGCACGATGGCGACGGTCGCGGCACTCGAGCTGCCGATCAATCTCAATGTCATTGTGCCTGCAGTCGAGAACATGCCGGGCGGCCGTGCGACCAAGCCCGGTGACATCGTCAAGAGCATGGATGGCCAGACGGTCGAGATCCTGAATACCGATGCCGAGGGCCGACTCATCCTGTGCGACGCGCTGACCTACTCGCGGCGCTTCAAGCCAGCGACCGTTATCGATGTCGCCACGCTGACCGGCGCCTGCGTCATTGCACTCGGCGCGCACCACACCGGTATCATGAGCAATGACGACGATCTCGCCGCCGAGATCAAGGCGGCGGGAGTGACGGCAGCCGACCGCGGCTGGCCGTTGCCGCTCGGCGAGGACTACGCGCTTCAGCTGAAAAGCAACTTTGCCGACATGGCCAACGTCGGCGGTCGCGAAGCCGGCGCCATCACCGCGGGTGCGTTCCTCGGCAAGTTCACGGACGGCCTGAGCTGGGCACACCTCGATATCGCCGGCACAGCCTGGAAGTCCGGCGCCAAGAAAGGTGCGACAGGCCGGCCCGTGCCACTGTTGTCGCAGCTGCTGCTGGAGCGCTGCGGCGCACTGCCCTGATCGCCGTGGCTCGCGTCGACTTCTACGTGCTCGCCAGGGCTGGCGAGCCGTCTCGGCATGCGTTCGCGTGCCGACTGGCGGAAAAAGCGTATCGGCTCGACAACTCCGTTCACATTCACGTCAATGACCAGGCCGACGCACGCCGTCTCGACGACCTGCTGTGGACGTTTCGCGACGGCAGCTTCGTACCGCATCATCTGCTCGGTGGCGACCGGTCCGGGATGCCTTCGCCGGTCACGATCGGCTACGGCGACATGGCGATCGAGTCCCGCGACCTGCTGATCAATCTGTGCGACGAAATCCCCTCGTTTGCCGAGGGTTTCCCGCGCGTCGCGGAACTTGTAACCTCCGACGAAGAGTGCCGGCAATTAAGCCGGCAGCGTTTCAAGCACTACCGCGATCAGGGTCACACGATCGAGACTCACAACGTCTGACAATCATGGACAAATCCTACCAGCCTGCCGAGATCGAACGCCGCGTCTACGAGCGTTGGGAATCGCAAGGCTATTTCGCGCCACGCGGCGACGGCGAGCCGTATTGCATCATGATTCCGCCGCCCAACGTCACGGGCACTCTGCACATGGGTCATGGCTTCCAGGACACGATCATGGATGCTCTGACGCGCTATCACCGCATGCAGGGCGACAAGACATTGTGGCAGCCCGGCATGGACCACGCCGGTATCGCAACGCAGATGGTCGTCGAGCGGCTGATCAATGCCGAGGGCACATCGCGGCGTGAGCTCGGACGCGAGAAGTTTGTCGAGCGCGTCTGGCAGTGGAAAGAGGAATCGGGGGGGATCATTGCGAAGCAGACGCGCCGTCTCGGTGCGTCTGTCGACTGGAGCCGTGACCGCTTCACGATGGATGAAGGCTGCTCCGATGCGGTGCGCGAGGTCTTCGTGTCACTCTACGAGGAGGGACTGATCTATCGCGGCAAGCGGCTGGTGAACTGGGACCCGGTGCTGCACACGGCGCTCTCCGACCTCGAGGTGCTGTCGGACGACGAGCCCGGCAAGCTGTGGCATTTTCGCTATCCGCTGGCCAATGGCGACGGCCACCTGGTCGTCGCGACGACGCGCCCCGAAACCATGCTCGGCGACAGCGCAGTCGCGGTCCACCCGGATGACGACCGCTACCGGGACCTCGTCGGACAGGATGTCGTATTGCCCATCGTCGGCCGCCGAATACCGATCATCGCCGACGACTACGTCGATCCCGAGTTTGGTACCGGCTGCGTCAAGATCACCCCGGCACACGACTTCAACGACTACGAGATCGGGCAGCGTCACAGCTTGCCGATGTTCAACATTCTCACCGACGACGCGGCGCTGAACGATGAAGTACCAAAGTCTTACCAGGGCCTGGATCGTTTCGACGCACGCGACAAGATTGTCGCCGAGTTCGAGGATCTCGGCCTGCTCGAAACCATCGAAGACTACACGGTCAAGATACCTCGCGGCGATCGCTCGCATGCCGTTATCGAACCGTACCTGACCGACCAGTGGTACGTGAAGATCGAGCCGCTGGCGAAGCCCGCCATTGAGGCGGTAGAGACGGGCAGGATCCGTTTCGTTCCCGACAACTGGTCGAAGACCTACTTCGAGTGGATGTACAACATCCAGGACTGGTGCATCAGCCGGCAGCTCTGGTGGGGGCACCGGATCCCCGCCTGGTATGACGACGAAGGCAACGTCTACGTCGGCAAATCCGAGGAGGCGGTCAGGGCGAAGCACGAACTCGACGGCGTTGACCTGCGACAGGACGAAGACGTACTCGACACCTGGTTCTCCTCGGCTCTGTGGCCTTTCAGCACGCTGGGCTGGCCCGAAAAGACCAGGGCACTGGACGACTTTTACCCGGGCAACGTCCTCGTCACGGGCTTTGACATCATTTTCTTCTGGGTTGCGCGCATGATCATGATGGGCATGAAGTTCATGGGCGACGTACCGTTTCACGAGGTGTATATCCATGGACTGATCCGCGACCAGGACGGCCAGAAGATGTCGAAGTCCAAGGGTAACGTGCTCGACCCACTCGACCTCATCGACGGCATCGATCTCGACGCATTGCTTGCGAAGCGCACGGCCGGACTGATGCAGGAGCATCTCAAGCCCAAGATCGAGGAGGCAACTCGACGGCATTTTCCCGACGGGATCGACCGGTTTGGCGCAGACGCACTGCGTTTCACGTTTGCGGCGCTGGCGACAACTGCGAGGGACATCAGCTTCGATGTCGGCCGCATCGAGGGATACAAGAATTTCTGCAACAAGCTGTGGAATGCCGCCCGCTATGTCTTGATGAATACGGAGACACTCGACGATGGCGATATCGATCTGTCGAGTGCTGACCGCTGGATTCGCGCGCGCCTCGATACGACGACACAGTCGGTGCGCAAGCACTTCGAGGAGTACAGACTCGACCTTGCGGCACAGGCTGTTTATGAATTCACCTGGAACGAGTTCTGCGACTGGTACCTCGAGCTGTCGAAACCCGTACTGCAGTCTGACGACGTCTCCGCCGCACAGAAACGCGGCACGCGACGCACGCTGGTCGAGGTGCTCGAAACCCTGCTCCGCCTGCTACATCCGCTGATGCCATTCATAACCGAGGAGATATGGCAGCAGGTTGCACCGCGTGCGGGCATCGACGGTGAGACGATTATGCTTCAGGAGTACCCGGTGCCTTCGGTCGACTTGGACAGCGACAGTTATCGAGGGGCAGAGCAAGACATTGAGTGGGTCAGATCCTTTGTGCTGGGCATTCGCCAGATTCGCGGCGAAATGGATATTTCGCCGGGCAAGCCGCTGCCGGTGCTGCTGCAAAATGCGTCCGAATTCGACCGACAGCGGGCAGCGGACAACGCGCTGCTGCTACAAAAGGTGGGCCGCGTATCCGCCATCGACGTTGTCGGCGACGATGACGAGGCGCCGGCTGCGGCCACGGCGCTGCTTGGCGACATGCGCCTTCTCGTGCCGATGAAAGGGATCATCGACGTTGACGCGGAGCGCGCACGGCTCGACAAGCAGCTCGCAAAGACCGACGCTGAATTGAAGAAGGCGCGGGGCAAACTCTCGAATGAGAATTTTGTGAACAACGCGCCTGCCGCCGTGGTCACACAGGAACGAGAGCGGGTGGTCGAGTTCGAACGAACGATGGCGCAGCTCTCGGAACAGCTGGATAAATTGAAAGAACTCGCCTGATCGAGGGCTATTCTGAGGACTGCATCACACTCTGGCGGCCGTACCGTGCAAAAGGCGGACGCATCCGCGAGGATTGGTGCCGGGCCAGGCCAAACTGAGGATCCATGCATGCAGCGCGGAAGCACGCTCGAATCACTGCCAGCGACCAAAGACGCGAATCGCGAGGCGCTCGAGCAGGCGCGCCAGGCGCTCAACGGCATCATTCTCGGCAAGGACGGCCAGATACGCCTGGCACTTGCCTGCCTGCTGGCCCGCGGCCACCTTCTGATCGAGGACCTCCCCGGCCTGGGCAAGACGATGCTGGCGCAGTCGCTGGCACGCGTCCTGTCATTGAGCTTCCGGCGTATCCAGTTCACCAGTGACCTGCTGCCGGCAGACATCATTGGCGTCACGGTGTTCAAGCAGGACAAGGGCGAGTTCGAGTTTCAGCCCGGACCGGTATTCTCGCAGCTGATCCTCGCCGACGAGGTCAACCGGGCCACGCCCAAAGCGCAGAGCGCGTTGCTCGAGGCGATGGAGGAGTACCAGGTATCGGTAGACGGTGAGACTCGCGCCCTGCCCGATCCGTTCTTCGTCGTTGCGACGCAGAACCCTGCCGACCAGATCGGCACGTTCCCGCTTCCCGAATCGCAGCTCGACCGGTTCCTGTTGCGACTGGAAATCGGCTATCCGAGCGCTGACGACGAGCGCGAACTCATAACGGGGGCGGACCGGCGCGAGATGCTGTCCAGCGTACAGGCATCCGCGTCGCCCGAGGTCCTCGTACAGTTGCAGGCAGCCGCGACGAAGGTGCACATGAGCGACCCGCTCGTTGACTACATCCAGGCGCTCGTGCGGCAGACGCGCGAATCGCCCGACATTGAAATCGGCCTGTCGCCGCGCGGCGCCCAGGCACTTGCAGCCGCCGCCAAGGCGCATGCCTTCATCGAGCGTCACTCCGGCGTTTACCCCGACGATGTGCAGGCCGTGTTCACCGCCGTCGCCGGACATCGACTGAAACCCGCCACCGCGGCGAGCACGCGCAGCGCGGCCGAGCTCTGCCAGCATGTCCTCGATAGCGTGGCCATTCCGTAGGCTCGGTAGTCTGATCGGCGGCCGTGCCCGTCGCTGGGCGCGCAAGCGCCAGGGGCGCGACCGGAAAACCACGACACTGCGCCCGCGGCGCGTTTATATCCTGCCGACGACCGTCGGCCTCGTATTCGGCATCATGGCGTTCGCGATGCTGCTGGGTTCGATGAACTACAACAATAATCTCTCGTTCGTATTGACGTTCCTGCTCGTCGCGATCGGTCTCGTCTCGATGCATCAGTGCCAGCGCAACCTCGTCGGACTCGAGATCAGCTTCGCCGGAGCCGAGCCGGTTTTCGCCGGCCAGACGCTGCAGTTCCGCATCGCGGTGAGCAACAAATCCCGCAAGACACGTCACGATATCCGGCTGTATTGCGAACACGGCTACAGTGACGCGCACGACCTGAAGCCGGGCGAGAGCCGCGTGTTCTTCCTGCAGGTGCCGACCGAGCGGCGCGGCTGGGTCAGCCTCGAACGCTTCGGTATCAACACGATGTTCCCGTTCGAGTTGTTTCGCTCCTGGGCCTGGCTGCACATGGACCTCCGGGCACTGGTCTACCCGCAGCCGGCCGACAGCCCGCCGGAGCCCCCGCCGACCCAGACCGCACAGGGACACAGGCAGCACGACGCGCGCGGCGAAGAGGATTTTGCGGGGTTTCGCAAATACCACGACGGCGACTCACCGCGGCACGTCGCCTGGAAGGCCTATGCGCGCAGCGGCCAGCTGCTCGCCAAGCAGTTCGCGGGCGCGGACACCAGCAGCCAGTGGTTCGACTTCCAGGAGGTACCGGTACGCGACCTCGAATCCCGGCTGTCGATACTGACTCGCTGGATAACCGACGCGGACCGGCGCAGCGAGGACTACGGACTGCGCCTGCCGCAGTCGGAGTTCCCGCCGACCCACGGCGATGCCCAGCGGCGCCAGACGCTCGAAGCGCTCGCCCTTTTCGATCTCGGAGCCGCACGTGGCTAAGCGATACGGCACCGACGGATCGTTGCTTGCAAGCCTGCCCTGGACGCTGGCCGCGCTGAGCTTTGCGATCGCGGCGCACGTGCCCTTCCTGCCAATCTGGATCACCGTGGCGTTCTTTGCCTGTGCTGGCGTGCGCTACGTCATCGAGCGGCGCCGCATGCGCCTGCCGTCGACCTGGGTGCGCGGCTTGCTGGCGTTGATGTGCTTCGTCGGTGTCTGGCTCACCTACTCGACGATCAGCGGCGTCGGCCCCGGTTCGGCACTGCTCGCCATTATGGCGGCACTCAAACTGCTGGAAACGCGCAAACGCCGTGATCAGTTTGTCTTGCTGTTCATCGCCGTGTTCCTGGTCATGGCGTCTCTGCTTCGAGACCAGTTTCTGTGGTCAATCCCCTACCTCGTGGTCGGGGTAACGCTGATCATGACGGCCTGGCTGCGCATGTCGGCCTCCGAGTCGATGGCAGCCATGGCGAGCGTGCGTACGACCAGCCGGCTGATGCTATACGCGCTGCCGCTGGCGATGGCAATGTGGGTGTTTTTCCCGCGACTGTCGGTACCCTTCTGGTCGGTTCCGATCGACACGAGTCGCGGCAGCTCCGGCCTCAGCGACACGATGAGTCCCGGCGACATAAGCTCGCTGTCCTTGTCCGACGCTGTCGCGTTTCGTGTTCGATTCGCCGGCGACGTACCAGTGCCACGCGACCGGTACTGGCGAGGGCTCGTCCTGCGAAACTTCAACGGCAGGACCTGGGCCGCGGCCGACCCGATCGTCGATCCGCGTCCCGGCGAGCGTATCGAATTCCTGGGTGAGCCCATCGACTACGAGGTAACGCTTGAGCCAACCAACCAGCGCTGGATCTTCGCGCTCGAACTGCCTTCAAGCTGGTCGTTGCGCGATTCTTTCATGACGCGCAGGAATCTCGTCACGAGTATCCTGCCGGTCGATCAGCGTATCGCTTACAAAGCCCGTTCTTACCCGGGATTTCGCTCGGATCTGGACTTGAGCGAGCTCGCAAAGAGCTGGAACATGCTGTTGCCCGAAAGCGGCAATCGCCGAACGCGCGACCTGGCACGGAGCATGCGCGCCGCGGCCGGCAGCGACCGCGATTTCATCCGCGCGGTGCTCAACATGTTCAACAGGGAGGAGTTCTACTACACGCTCGAACCGCCGCCCCTGGGATCGAATCCGGTCGACCGCTTCCTGTTCGACACGCGACAGGGGTTCTGCGAGCACTATGCATCGGCGTTCTCGGTGATGCTGCGTGCGGCCGGCATCCCGACCCGGGTCGTCGTCGGCTACCAGGGTGGCGAGCTCAACCCGCTGGGCGGCCACATGGTGGTTCGGCAGTCGGACGCGCATGCCTGGGCCGAGGCCTGGCTCGACGGCGAAGGCTGGGTACGCTTCGATCCGACGGCGGCCGTGGCACCCGAACGTGTCGAGATCGGTATTTCGGAAGCGCTGCTGAGCGGTATCGGGCAAAGCTGGGGATTCTCGTCGTCGTCGCGGCTCGTCTACCAGTTCGAGATGGCCGTCGATCTCGTCAACGCCAAACTCGATGAATGGATACTGGGTTACGGGCCCGAAAACCAGAACCGACTCATGGAATGGCTCGGCATGGAAGACCCGAGCTGGCGCAAGATGATGTTGACGCTGATCGGTGTTGTCGTCGTCATGATCCTGATCATCAGCTACCTTCTGTTCCTGCGCTATCAGCCGCCGAAGGTCGACGAGGCGGCCGCGCTTTACCAGCGCTACGTGCGCAAGACAGGTGTAGTGCCGCGAACCGGAGAAACGGCCGTCGAGTTCGCCGAGCGTGCCAATAGCGCCGGCAAGGTCAGCGAGTCCGATGTCATGCGAATCACGTCCCGATACATGGCAACTCGCTACGGGCCCGCAGACGAATCGTCACTCGCCCTGCTCCGACAGGCTGTAGGCGCCGTTACCTGACGCTGACGGCACGCTCCTCGCGAACCACGCCGAGCAGCATGCCGCCGCCGATGAACAGCGGCATCAACGACAGCAGCACCCACTTCGGGTCGTCCGACATCATCGCGGCGATACCCACCAGAACGGGTCCGAGCACGTGCGAAAACTTCGTAAGCAACGCGTAGAAACCGAAGAACTCGCCGGGTTGCTCCGGGGGGATCAGCGATGCGTACAGTGAGCGACTCAGGCCCTGCACTCCGCCCTGCACACAGCCGATGATCACGGCCATGACATAGAACTGCCAGACTTCGCTCGTGAATATCGCCCAGGTGCAGACGCCGAGGTAGATGGCCAGCGCGAAGTAGATCGCCCTTTTTGGTCCCAGACGATGCCCTAACCAGCCGTAAAGCATCGTAGCGGGAAACCCGGCGAAGTTCGTAATGAGAAGCGCCATGACGAGGTCCTGCTGCGCGAACCCGAGGCGCTGCCCGTAATTCACGGCCATGAAAATGACCGTGAAGACGCCGCCAATGTAAAACCAGTAAGCGATGAGGAAGATCACGACATTGCGGTACTGGCGGATGTGCAGGATCGTCGTCTTCAATTCGCGGTATGCGGCGCGAATCACCCCGCGCGTCACGACGCTCGCACCCCGGTGCTCGGGAACAAGGAACAGCAAAGGTACGAGAAAAACGACCCACCAGGCGCCGACCGAGGCGAACGCGAATTTCATGACGCCCGTCGTCGTCGAGAAACCGAATGCCTCCGGTTGCGTCAGCATCCATACGTGCAGCCCGAGCAGGATCGCTCCACCGAGATAGCCGAGGCTGAAACCCAGCGTGGATACGAGACTGTAGTAGCGAGGCTCGGTAACGTCGATGATCAGCGAGTCGTAGAACACCGTCGAGCTGTAATAGCCGATCGATGCGAACATGTACAAGAGCAGCGCGAGCGGCCAGTTTCCCTCGCCGACGAGCGCCAGTGCCGCCGTCATTGTTGCGCCGAGGACTGACAGCGCAAACAGGAAGTTCTTGCGGTAGCCGCCGGAGTCAGCGATCGCACCGAACACCGGCGCGGTCAGGCAGACGACCACGCTCGCTGCCGCAGTAATCCACGCGAGGCGCGCCGTCACCGACGCGCCAGGATCGCCGGCGCTCCAGTAACTGCCGAGAAACACCGGGTAGAGGACCGCGAGAACGGACAGCGCGAATGACGAATTTGCCCAGTCGTAAAGGGCCCAGGCCACTACCTTTTTCGTGATGAAGCGGTTCGAAGTCAATGCTCGCGAGTCTTCTGCAGCCGAATGTCGGGCCAACGCTCTTCCGTCAGGCTGAGGTTGACCCTCGTTGGTGCAATGTAGACGAGCCGGTCACCGTGATCCAGCGCGAGGTTGTCGTGAGCCTTCTTCTCGAACTCGGCGAGCATCTTGCTGTCGTCGCATTCGACCCAGCGAGCCGTGGCCACGTTGACGGTCTCGAATTGGCATTCGACCTTGTATTCGTCCGCCAACCGGTGCGCGACCACGTCGAACTGCAGGGGGCCTACGGCGCCGAGTATGAGGTCGTTATTGCGCAAAGGCTTGAAAAGCTGCGTGGCGCCTTCCTCGCAGAGCTGCGCGAGGCCCTTCTGCAACGCCTTCAATCGCAGCGGATCCTTGAGTACGGCGCGGCGGAATATCTCCGGTGCAAAATTCGGAATACCGGTGAAACGCAGAGCCTCCCCTTCCGAGAAACTGTCGCCGATGTTGATGGTGCCGTGATTGTGCAGGCCGATAATGTCGCCTGCATAAGCCGTATCGGCATGCTGCCGGTCCGCGGCCATGAACGTAATCGCGTCGGGGATTTTCACTTCCTTACCCGAACGTACATGCAGCACCCGCATGCCTCGACGATACTCGCCGGAGCAGATGCGCATGAACGCAATGCGATCGCGATGACCGGGATCCATGTTCGCCTGGATCTTGAACACGAAGCCCGTCAGCTTCTGCTCTGTCGGATCGACCTCACGCTCGTCGGTCTCGCGAGCCAGCGGCGTGGGTGCGACGCGCACGAATTCGTCGAGCAGCTCTTTCACTCCGAAGTTCGACAGTGCCGAGCCGAAGAACACCGGGGTTTGCCTCGCAGCCAGGTAGTCGTCGAGCGAAAACTCCGGACATGCGCCCTTTACGAGCTCGATCTCCTCGCGAAACTCGTCGGCAACGTCGCCCAACACAGCGCTGGCTTCGTCGGAGTCCAGCCCGTCGATCGCGCTGATGCTCGCGGCCTTCTCGCGCCCGCTGCTGTCGTACAGGTAGATTCGGTCCTCGACGAGGTGATAGACGCCTTTGAGCGAACGCCCCATGCCGATTGGCCACGTGATGGGCGTGCACGATATCTTCAAAACGTCCTCGATTTCATCGAGGAGCTCGATCGGCTCGCGTCCTTCGCGGTCGAGTTTGTTGATGAACGTCATGATCGGCGTGTCGCGCAGCCGGCAGACTTCCATCAGCTTGATCGTGCGCTGCTCGACACCCTTGGCGCAATCGATGACCATCAGCGCCGAGTCGACAGCGGTCAGCGTGCGGTAGGTGTCTTCGGAAAAGTCTTCGTGGCCCGGTGTATCGAGCAGGTTGACGACATGATCGCGATACGGAAACTGCATCACCGACGAGGTCACGGAAATCCCGCGCTGCTGCTCGAGCTTCATCCAGTCGGACCTTGCATGCCGGCTGGCCTTGCGCCCCTTGACGGTGCCCGCGAGCTGAATTGCGCCGCCGTAAAGCAGAAGTTTCTCGGTCAGCGTCGTCTTGCCCGCATCCGGGTGCGAAATGATCGCGAAGGTACGCCGGCGCGCAACCTGGTCTTGTATCGATGACATGAACGGGGACTAGTCTTCTATGACGAATTTCTTGGACAGCACAGCCGCGTCTTCCCGGCCCTGCCGGGCCTGGTAGTACGCGGGCCGGTTGGCAATCTGCACGAAGCCCTTTTTCCTGTAAAGGGCGATCGCCGCCTCGTTGGACGGTCGTACCTCGAGGAACACCTCGCGAACAGACGCACCGCGTGCCCGCAGCAGGATCTCGTCGAGCAGGCGCTCGCCGTAGCGGAGTGCCCGATAGGCGGGATCGACACAGACATTGAGGATATGCGCCTCGCCGGCGGCAATCGACAATATCCCGTAGCCCGCGACACGATCGCCGCGTTCAAGGACGATGCATTGATAGCCGGCCAGCAGGCAGTCCCGAAACACACCGTGACTCCAGGGAAATTCGTAACTGCGGCGCTCGATATCGCAGACCATCGCCAGGTCATCGTGCGTCATCGTGCGAATCGTCGCAGGCGGCTCGGCAACAGGCGTGATCATGCGCGCGCCTCTGCCAGTGTCGTCATCGCGAGACACAGGTCGTCCCAGGCCTTTTGTTTCTGCGAGGGGCTGCGCAGCAGGTATGCCGGGTGATAGGTAACGACGAGCGGCACGCCGTCGAGGTCATGAACCCGGCTGCGCAGTCGGCCTACTGGCGCATCGCTGCCGAGCAGGTTCTGCGCTGCAATTCGGCCCACCGCGATGACGATCCGTGGTTTGACCTGCGCAATCTGGGCGTCGAGGTATTCCCTGCAGGAGGCAGCCTCGTCCGGCTTCGGATCGCGATTATTCGGCGGCCTGCATTTCAGGATGTTGGCGATGAATACCTGCTCGCGGGCCTGGCCGACGGCACGCAGCATCTCGTCGAGCAATTTGCCGGCCCGGCCGACGAACGGTTCACCCCGACGATCCTCTTCGGCACCCGGCGCCTCGCCGATGATCATCCAGTCCGCTTGCGGGTTGCCGACGCCGAACACCGTCTGGGTGCGGCTGCTCGCGAGCTCGCAACGGGTACAGCGGGATACTGCGTCCCTGAGCCCCTGCCAGTCGAGCGCGGAATCGGCCACCGGCGACTCCTCTTCCGCCGCGGCGTCCTCGTGGCCGCGGGGCAACCATACGTCGATGCCCATCGCTTCGAGGTAAGCGCGTCGTTGGCTTTCGGGCTGGGACATCGGATCGGGTGGAGCAGCGGATCGAACGGCTAGTGTGTCACCTTGGCCAGGAGATCGCTACCGCCCACAACCCGCTGCCCCGGCTGCACCTTGACCTTATTGTCGGCTGGCAAATGCACCTCGGCGAAGCGCGTAAGCCTCAGGTAGGCGCAACGCTGACCCTGCCCGAGGCGCTCGCCGAATCTCACGAATGAGCGTGGCGCCAATCCGAAGCGATAGCCGCTGAATTGCAGCACCATGTCGACGCCCTCGTCCGTTTGCACCCAGAGCGCATTGGTTCGGTAGTCCACCTGGCGGTCGCCACTGACGGTTCTGAGGTCCATGATCTTGCCTTCGACCGGGCAACGCGCCGTGTAGGTGCCGAGTGGATCGATGCGAATCACAATTCGCCAGGCATCGCCTTGCAGCGCATGGCGCTCTACCCGCCCCACCTCGACAACCCGGCCGTCCACCGGGCTGACGACGCCGCGCGGCGACGATGGTATCGGCCGGCGCGGATCGCGAAACACGAGCACCAACACGACGATAACCGCGAGCGGAACGAGCGCCCAGACAGCGGCCGCATAGCGCAGCACGAGGAGCGCGACTGCAACGGCAAGCAGGATGAGGGGTAGCCCTTCCGGGGCTACGAAGGGATTGCGACGTCCATGCACGGCGACGAGGCCCGGCTCGAATACTGCGAAAAAGCCTAATCAGCGGTGCTGACAGGATCAATAGGTAGTACCCGCGCGGTTCCGACACTACAATACGCGGCTCATTCACAAGCCTATTCTGGATCACCGATGCGCTTTTCCCGATTCGGTCTGACGACCCTCAAGGAGGTACCGGCGGAGGCCGAAATCGTCAGCCACCAGCTCATGCTGAGGGCCGGCCTGATAAGGCGACTTGCCTCGGGTTTGTTTACCTGGATGCCGATCGGCCTGCGTGTCTTGCGCAAGGTGGAGAACGTCGTCCGCGAGGAGATGGACCGGGCCGGCGCGCTCGAGCTGCTGATGCCTGCCGTGCAGCCGTCGGAACTCTGGCAGGAAACCGGGCGCTGGGACCAGTACGGGCCGTTGTTGCTGCGCATGCACGATCGGCACGATCGCGAGTTCTGCTTCGGCCCTACGCACGAAGAGGTCATTACCGACGTCGCACGCCGCGAGCTGCGCAGCTACAAGCAGCTGCCGGTCAATTACTACCAGATCCAGGTCAAATTCCGCGATGAGATCCGGCCTCGCTTCGGCGTCATGCGATCGCGCGAATTCATCATGAAAGACGCCTATTCGTTCGATATCGACCACGAGGGCCTGCAAAGCTCCTACTCCAGGATGCACGAAGCGTACACGCGCATTTTCACGCGCCTCGGGCTCAAGTTCAGGGTCGTAGACGCCGACAGCGGCGAGATCGGCGGAAGCCGTTCACAGGAATTCCATGTCCTGGCGGATTCGGGCGAGGACGCGATCGCCTACTGCGATGCGGACGAGTACGCGTCGAACGTAGAGACGGCTGCGACGATGCCGGCCGCAACGCCCAGGCCGTCGCCGTCACGCGATCTCGAGAAGATCGCGACACCCGACGTTCGCACGATCGAAGATCTCTGCCGCCTGCTGGACATCGAGGCCGCGCAAACCGTCAAGACACTGATCGTGGAAGGCACGCACGGCCCTGTGGCGCTGGTGCTGCGCGGCGACCATGAGTTGAACGCCGTCAAGGCGCAGAAGCTCGACGGCGTGGCTTCGCCGCTGACCATGGCCGATAACGCGGCGATCCGTGCGGCAACCGGCAGCGAACCCGGATCGCTTGGACCGGTGAATATGAAGCTGCCGGTCTACTTCGATCACGCGGTTGCGGCGCTGGCCGATTTCAGCTGCGGAGCGAACGAGGCCGGTTTTCACTATATCGGCGTGAATTTCGGCCGCGACCTGCCTGAGCCCGAGACCGTCGATCTCCGCAACGTCGTCGCCGGCGATCCGACGCCCGGCGGCAAGGGACAGCTCAGCATCGCCCGCGGCATCGAAGTCGGCCACATCTTCGAGCTCGGCCGCAAATACTCGAAGGCGCTGAAAGCCTCGGTTCAGGACCAGGACGGCAAAGACAGCACGCTACACATGGGCTGCTACGGCATCGGTATTACTCGAATCGTCGGCGCGGCCATCGAACAGAATCACGACGACCGCGGGATTATCTGGCCCGAGCCGCTGGCACCGTTCGACGTCGTTCTCGTGCCGATCAACATGCACCGCTCGCAGGATGTCCGCGATGCAGCCGAGGCACTGTACGCAGAGCTCGTCGACATGGGCCTGGAGGTGCTGTTCGACGATCGCGACGCCAGGCCGGGCGTGAAGTTCGCGGACGCCGAACTGCTCGGCGTTCCCCACCGAGTGGTCGTCAGCGACCGCGGCCTGGCTGCCGGCGAGTTTGAATACCGGCACCGCAGGGACAGCGAATCGCGCAACCTGAAACGTGAAGAGGCTCTCGACTTATTGCGGAGATAAGCTCTACGCTGTCGGACACTGGATGATCGCGGTCTTACGACGGCGATTCGAGGAGAAATTAGATTAAAAACTACTTAAAAATAATTGTTTTTATTGCTTTTTCTCTGTCATCGATGACGGTGACGTCCGCGCTCGCCCAGCAGCAGCCGGACCCGGAATTGCTCGCCGCACTCAAGGCCGCCGCCAGCGCCACCGACAGCTTCGAGGACCGCTTTGCCGGAGAAGTCTGGCTCACCGACATGTCGCGGCGGCTGGCGCGGCAGGTCAAGGACCCCGACGAGCGCATCGAAATCCTGACACTGGTGCACGCCGAGGCGACGCGTGCCGACCTGGCTCCAGAGCTGG
>JAAUYH010107189.1_pt1 | contig 18395 bp, 14 predicted proteins | sample 7278061 | NCBI WGS metagenome assembly JAAUYH01 (sample SAMN14350203, study PRJNA611818) | marine sediment metagenome | isolation source: surface marine sediment (0.6m) | place: French Polynesia: Moorea | collected 2018-08 | reverse complement strand
GCACCAGATGCAGAAAATATGGTTTCGAGATCTTCTGCAAAAGAAACATGGTGCATTTGCCACAAATCGAGATAATCAGTTTTGAGACGCTTCAAACTTCTTTCTAACTCTCGCCATGCTCCATCGCGATCGCGCTTGTCCGTTTTACTTGCCAAAAATAAACTAGAACGCTGGGATGGTAATACCTTACCCAAATAATCCTCAGAAGGACCATAACTAGCTGCAGTATCAAAATAACGGATACCCAACTGCAAAGAACGTTCGATCAGTGCGATCGCTTCCTTTTCTTGTCCTTTATGGGATAGTGGCGTTTGTCCTGCACCACCCAAACCAAAAATCGGTACTTTAACTCCTGTCTTTCCTAAAACTTTCTCCGGGATGATTTTAGGTGGCGCTGCATTAGTGCTGGAGTTTTCTTGTAAAGTTTTACATCCAACAACACCGCTAGCTACGGCAACAGATGCGATTAAAAAATTTCGCCTTGTGCTTTTGCTTGCCATACTCGACTTTGCTGAAACAACTTAATTAGTTGTATGTTAACGAGAATATGATAAAAATGCTGAAGTTGTTAAATTTTGTCAAGCTTAAATTTTGCCAACTATTTTGCCAACTATTAATAATTGATTAATAGTATCTTACGGGTTGTATGAAATAAGTTTTATTTATTTTGATTTTAAGATTTACAACTCGATAGCTGCGCCCATGTCCCTAAGACTAATAACAACATCCAAAGCCTTATAAATCAAATTTTCATAATATTTAATATATTAAATACAATATTACCTATATAACGATGCAGCAATATAAAATATATCTATAGATATATCGTCAAAGCCTTGCAGTACGAATCAGTTGAACTTAATTTCTTGTCAATTCAATTTTGTACAGAAAAATATACAAACCAAAATTAAATATAGCTAATAGCAAGTAACAAGCTATGCTTGACTAGGATATTTGAAGGTGATAAAGGGGATAAATAATAATTATTAATAAAGTTTTAGCAATATTTAGCATTTCATTTAACTGTCATTGAACAAGTTCCAAAATAATGTTAATAAATCACATCCAATGCTACCGCTACAGTGTAAAAATAGAGGGAGATTTTGTTTGATAGCAATGCCTCCTGCTCCTAGATATACCCAAGAACCCTGGAGAGAAACATTCAGCGAAATTATTGACGTGCGTTCTCCAAGTGAATTTGCCGAGGACCATGTCCCTGGTGCAATTAACCTACCTGTATTAAATGATGAAGAACGTGCCGAAGTTGGAACAGTTTACAAGCAAGTTTCTCCTTTCTGTGCGAGGAAGATTGGTGCAGCCCTAGTATCCAAAAATATTTCTCAGCACCTCAGAGGACACTTTGCGACAAAAGGAAAAGATTACAGCCCTCTCGTGTACTGCTGGCGAGGTGGACAACGTTCGGCTAGTATGGCGACCGTACTATCACAAATTGGTTGGCGGATTACTTTACTAGAAGGTGGTTACAAAACCTATCGTGCTTATGTACGCCAACAATTAGCCGTTTTACCAACAAAATTTACCTATAAAGTATTATCTGGCTTAACCGGCAGTGGAAAGACTTACATTTTGCAAAAAATGCGCCAACATGGCGTGCAAATTTTAGATTTGGAGGATATTGCGAAGCATCGCGGTTCACTTTTGGGTCAACAATGGAAAGGGAAACCTACACCGCAACCTTCACAAAAATTTTTTGAATCTTTACTACTTGAAAAACTACTTACTTTAGATCCCCGTGAAGATGTATGGATAGAATCAGAAAGTAATAAAATTGGTAAAATTTATTTACCCCTGTCTTTATGGGGAGAAATGAAAAAAGCTAGTTGTGTAGAAATTCAATTACCAATTAAAGCTAGAGTCCAATTTTTATTACAAGAATATCCTCATTTCATGGACCGTCCCGATTTATTGAAGGTTAAGCTAGAAAAGTTAAAGAATCGCCATGGTTGGGAAAAAGTAAGTCAGTGGAACCAAATGATTGACTTTGGTGAATGGGAAAAGTTTGTCGAAGATATCTTGTTTTGTCATTACGACTCTACCTATAAAAAATCGATGCAACATAAATTTTCTCGAGTGGAAAAAGTATTATCTATGTCAGATTTATCTGATAGTAGTATTGAAAATCTCTTGGATTATTTAGTTCCAAAATATGCTTCTATGACCTAGAAGCATATATTTTACTTGTTTTTGGTTTAATATAGTTTTTTAGCGAATATGTCCTGCACCCGCAGGCTTTTTTCATTTTTGATTATTCAAGAATTACGCAAGACCTAAATCTGTTATTCCACGTCAATAAAATAAAATAAAATCAATATATCATCCAATACAATACTTTGTAGAGACGGGTTCATTGTTAGCAAAGCTTGTCTGTAGGACACAGATTATCTCAATTTTAACCCAGAGATAGCGCTGAATATTGTTGGCGAACAAATTTTTTATCTGAATCGTATTAGCATTTCATTTATATATAATACACGAAATTTACAGTCTGTAATACAATTATTTGACATTTTTGGCTCATACAATTGGGAGCATCTCAATTTTTAGAATTCACTGAAATTTAGGTTGTCATTGCGAATGAAGCGTAGCGGAATGAAGCAATCGCAAAGTCAAGATGCTGCGATTGCTTCCCTCCATTACATTACGCTCGCAATGACAAAACATATTTTTTAAAACTTGAGATGCTCCCCATACAATTAATCTAGCTGCACATCAATTTAAATATTTGAGTTAGTCTGAAATGCTGTAAGACATCAATTACTTGTTGGGGAGCAAGCGTTCACAAAAAAAGTAGCATACAAATCTAGCGTCAAGATGCTTTTATACATACTTCAATATTGATTTAAGTACTCAGACAATATCAAAAAGTATTAAATAAGAATCTAATTATAGCATTTACAAAGACATTTACTGTAACAGCAAGTCATATATTACACATACTCAAAGTAACAACAAAGCTTTTAAGATTTGTGCTTGATTTGCATGGGATTTTTTGATGGCAACTTTTAATGTCTGGCTTGGATGATTTTCCTAGTCAAGCATTGAGAGTATCGCCATCATGTTTGAAACTCATGAAGAGTGTCTGGTGTGCCTGGAAGAAATTCGCTGGGATGGTACACCAACATGTCCATACTGCGGTTCCGTCAAAGCGACAAAATATAAAAAAAAACACAGATACCGTTGTAATAGTTGCTTTACTTCGTATAGTGTTACTGTTGGGACTCTATTTCATAAAACTCATATAGATTTACGCAAGTGGTTCCGGGCAATCTTACTGCTTTGCAAACTAAATCCCGATATTAGTATTCGCAAGCTTGCTCAAGAAATTCAGGTCAACCGAGCAACCGCATCTCAAATGGTCAATCGCATTGTAACTGCATCCCCAGAACAAGCAGAGATTTTGAGAAAAATTGTTCGTGAAATTGAGAAACGAAGTTAAGAGAAGTGAAGTGAAGTTAAGGTGTATCTGTTATGCCTCAAAACAATGATACTGATACAAAAGCTAAAACAGGGAATAATACAGAGCGTCAGGCAGGGAATGATAAAAAATCTAAAAATTGGCAAGAAGCACTCAAAGTTTCAATGTCTCTGTTCATTCCGGCTTTTGTGCTGATGATATTAAGTTTCTTTATGTTTAACCCTGCTTTAGTAAGCCTATTCACAGGTTTAAGAGCAAAGCAAGTAGAAACAGAGGTAAAAAATTTAATCGATGAGGAAATCAAAAAACAGCTACAGCAGGAGGCTAAAAATCAAATCTCTCAGGAACGAACTAAGATATTAGGTGAGCAGCAAGCACTTCTTAAGCTCGAGCAAGAATCTTCTTTGGGGAAAACCTACATCAGCCAAGAAATTAGTAAACAGGCTGAAGAACAAGCAAAGAAAGTTGCTAAGGACGAAATTAGTCAAGCAAAGGGAGATTTATATGGTCAGATGACCTTTCCCGTAATATTTGCGATCGCTTCTATTTTTGCCGCATTTGCAGTGAAGGATATTCTGACAGAAGTATTAAAAGAAGAGGAGAGAAAAAAAGTTAAAGGCGATATCGAGAAGGAACTTAAAGAACTGATAGGTGTTGGTAAATATGAAGATAAGCAAGGAACATTAAAAAAGAAATTGGAAGAATCGCTAAAAACGAAAAGTAATGAGACTTATGACAAGCTTAAACTTTATCTGGATCAAGAACTAGAAGAAATTAATGAATGCACTACTTCGCTTCAGTCTTATACCCATTGGTTGGAATATCAGTTATTAGAAAGTGATATGAACCGAGTTATTAATTCATCACCCAAATCAATAGATCTAATTGAAAATATTTTCAAAAGACAAAATACTGTTTTGAGTGAAATTGGTGATAATTCTAAGTCAATAAAGTTATTGAAGGAGGGTAATCGAAAAGTCTTGGTCTTGTTGCATCCCAAAGAAAAACAAATGAATATTAGCGATAGTTCCGACGAGAATCAAAACGATTGGGATGCTTTTAAAACAGAGCTTTTCAACATACAACTTAATCTATTGTTAATAACACTCAAAAAGCTATCGCAAAGCGAGGATAAACCTGGAGATCCTTCAATCACTCAATTAATCGAAGACATAGAAGAATTTATCAACACAGATTTCGGTGCACAAGCTAGAAAAGGGAAACAAATATTTAGCAAAATTACATCACAAATGAATCAGAATATCGAACGACCTTCTGAAAAAAAAGATGTTTAACTCAATACCTTTGCCAAAATAAGAGCCTAGAAAAATTTTGCCATTTTACCAAAATTACCCGTATATGAGCGTTTCACTTACAAGATGGTTTGAACTCTTAAACCCTTTATACTGTAGGCAATCCGTTAAAAATAACCTTGCGCAAAACCTTAAAGGAATTTTTAGGGCTTATTATTTTTGCCAAGCATCAGAGAAACGGGAGTTTCAGTAGATAGAAAAGTTTTCCAGAACCCTTGTCAGACTTTCATTTGAGGAAGGGGAACAGGATTTACTGGAATCGTCTCGGAATCTACTTTTTAAGGAACGGTTCTTGTCGGTGGGTTAAAAGTGTAGTACAAACAATCATGGTGTCAGCCCAAAAACGTTGACTGGAACCCTTATTCTTTCGTCAACCGACAAAAGTTTTTCATTTACTGAAACTGCAGATTGATTGACAAATCAAGGTTTTTTTAAAGTATCACTGATTGCTTTGCATACTTCATAACCGACTTTATAGTAAATACTGTCTTCTATTTTGTTAGTATTTTTTGCTTTTTTATATTGATTATATTGATTTAAAAACCATTTTGCTTGTTCATCAAAATATGTTGCTTGTGTTTTAATTGATGTTTCATCGTCAGGGAAAAATTTCTTAAAATTCTGTTTAATATTGGGAACATATTTTGTGTCAATTATTTCTAGACAATCTCTTGCTATCTTATGAAGAATCAAGATTTCGTCACGTAGAAATTCCAGTTCCTGTTCAAGAGATTTAAGAGGATCTTCAGCAGTCCACTTAATAGAGCTAAGTCTTGATGTAATTTTTTTATGTCCTTGAGTAAGAATATTTTTATTGTGAGCCAGTTTTTCTTTGATAACCTCGACACCCCAATTAATAATGGGACGGTCTTCTTCAGGAACTTTCTCTCTTAGGCTTCTTAGTTTATCTAGAAGTGTAGTCATTTAAACCTCCGCCATAGCTTTTAGGCAAATAAGCCATTGTTGGATTGTTTTCTTAACAATCTCTTCCAGAAGAATACTTACAACTAGATTAAAAAGCTGTACCGCTAACTATGCCAATTTAATAGTTTTTTTGTACTATATATTTATTAAAATCCTGAAAAAACAAAATAGGCTGACAATCTTGTGATTTGTACAGCCTTTATTCAAATTATTTAGTGTGGGTATCTTGGTCGCGTTCGAGATGCAAAATTAAATGCAGAACATCTTATTACTCATTCATTTATTGTGTTTTTTGTTGAGATAAAAATATAGGCGTGATGATCAGTATAAATTTCCTACTTTTCCAAAAGCTCACAGTTTAGCTACAAAGAACTCAAAAACAGTTTGTTATATGTGTGCGAATTTGACTATTTCTTAGGTAACTTGTTGGGAGAAATATTAATAAAAGGTAAAGTTCCTTCACCACTCATCACTGTGGGGAATCTTCCATCCCATTTTTCAATCGCTTGTTTTTGCAATAATTCTGGTGTAATGGTTTGTCTTTGCAATCTTTGTGCTTCTGCTTGTCCTTTTGCGCGGTTAATTTCTGCTTGTGCTTCTTGGGTTGCTTTTTTAGCGATAAATTCAGCTTGCTTCGCTTCTTGTTCTGATATTTGTTTAGCCTCAATTGCTTTACTGAATTCTGGTGAGAATGAAAAATCTACTAAAGAAACGTCATTGACAATTACACCATAGTCAACAAGACGATTTTTGAGACTAGTATCGATCTCTGCTTTGAGTTCCGTTCTTTTAGTAATAATTTCTTCTGCTGTTTTTTTTGCAGTTGCAGCTTTGAGTACTTCCGAAACAGCAGGTGTCATAATTCCATCAACGATGTCTTTTTCTTCCCCGATTTGTTGATAAACGCGGTTAACTTTTTTGGGATCGATGCGCCAGTTAACGGCAATTTCTGTTGTTACTTTTTGGAGATCTTTGGAGGCTGCATCAGCTTTAAAGGTGTCTTTATTAACGCGAATATTTAAAGTCTTCACTGATGTAACTACGGGTATAACTGTGTGAATACCTTCGCCTAAAACCCTTTCTTGAACTTTCCCAAAGACCATTACCACACCTCTTTGTCCTGCGTTAACTACAGTAAAAGGACGGAGTATAAATGCTAGAAATAACAAAATAAAACCACCAGTAACATATAAGTAAAATTTAAAATTGGGGTTAGCGCTTCTTACGGAACTACGCATATATTAAACTCCTATATGTTTGCTAGCTATCTGCAGTGGATGGCAAATTAGTGATGAAAAACAACAATCTCAAAGTCAAGTATAAAAACTATTTAATTCCCATTAATTTCCAGCTTATTTCTACCAATTTATGAATTTTGTCAACGGTAGCTTGACGGGAATAAAGCAAAATATACTAAATAGTGAAAAATTATCCTTGCCTTCATCAATTGTCATATCACGTCGTCACTTGATCCTATTGCCACTGATAATAATCAGTCAGAGTGAATTTTCTTTATATCATTTCACCTGATTATCAATAGATACATATTGAAAGCCAATTATTTCGGAAATCTGACAAACTAAATCTAAAAAACTAAATCTAAAAGACTGAATCTAAAAAATAATATTAAATATGAAGATTTATAAACGACATAGCTGGAATCTCAGTTTAGACGAAGCAGTTGCAATTCAAGAAAAGTTACAACCAGAGGTAATTACACAAGACCAATTTAAGGAACCCATTAAATATGTAGCCGGTGTAGATATGGGGTTTGAGGATGATGGGAGAATTAGTCGTGCAGCGGTAGCAGTTCTCAGCTTTCCTGATTTAGAGTTGCGGGATACTAGCATTGTCAGACGTCCAACAAGTTTTCCTTATATTCCTGGTTTCCTCTCATTTCGTGAAATTCCAGCTTTACTAGATGCTCTAGAAAAAATTACAATTACTCCAGACATCATATTTTGTGATGGTCAGGGAATTGCCCACCCTCGCAGGTTTGGCATTGCTTGTCATTTAGGCTTGTTTGTCGACTTACCCACGGTTGGTGTGGCAAAATCCTTATTTGTTGGTAAGCACGAAGAGTTACCTCAAACCCGTGGTAGTTGGCAAGCACTTATTTACGAAACTGAAACAGTGGGTGCTGCTCTCAGAACTCGCGACGGAGTAAAACCTGTGTATGTTTCCAGTGGTCACCGCATCAGCTTGACAACTGCAATTGATTATGTATTGCGTTGTACACCACAATATCGACTACCGGAAACTACCCGTGTTGCGGATAGATTAGCTTCCTCAACCAAAGATTAAGATTTTTATCGGAATATCTTTGCTGTTTCTTGAAAATCCTTGCTTCCTTTTATATTTTCATGTTAGGAATCGCACAAGGAATTATTGAAGTTAGATCGTGAGTCAATTTAGATAGTGAGTCGATATGTAGGAACTATGAATTCACTAACTTTACAGTGGTATGATGCAGAACAACTTAAAGTTCAAGTTCAAAAAATTGAGATTCCAGAATTCTCAACTCCAGAAGTTCAAGCTCAAGAATTTCAAGCTCAAGAATTTCAAGCCCAAAAAAGGTACAACCAACAATCCAGTAAAAATCCTGCAACATACCGTATAGGTAGAGATCCTTCCCGTTGCGACCTTGTATTAGGAAATCCCACGGTTTCTGGTTTGCACGTGGAAATCTTTTTCGATTCTCAACAGCAAGGGTTTTTTATCCAAAATTTACGACAATCCAACCCACCTTTGGTAGATGGCAAACAATTATTGGATAATGTATTACCCTTGTTTGAAGGTAGCACTATTTATTTGGGACAACAGGAATTAAAGGTTGCTGAAATTTCTATTACTAAGGTTAATACCATACCTCCAACAGTATTAGCCCCACCACCAGTTCCCAATTCTCGACCAATAATTCCCCAACAACAATCTCAACCTAACAAACAACCCACAACACAACATCATCATAACCACTCCTCAAATGGACAGCACCAAAATGGACAATCCTCGAATGGACAACCTATGTATGGGCTGCAATGTCCCAAATGTAATAGAGTGTCCTCCCTAGAACATCTACAAGTTGGTTGTCCTTGGTGTGGTACATCTTTAGCTGCTGCACTTAGTGTTTTAGTCGCACCCAGTGAAGAATAAAAGTTGGCACTTAGGGATTTGAGGTAGAGAAATTTGCTCACAGTCTGGATATTATTACCGTATTAAATACTTTTTCATATAATCAGTAACTTATTTATCAATCGCCAATTTCTATATGGCGCTAACATGCCAAAAAATAAATATACTACGCTTGCGCCGAATGCTAATCTCGATCCCCAATAATAAATGACTAATAATTTACCAATTCAATTAAATTGGAAAGATCCTATTACAGGGGAAACTCGCGATCCCCGATTAACTCCACCGATTGCTTTTGGCAGAGAATTTGTCCGGATGCCGCCCGAATATCAAGGACAAAGAGTTACTCGGATGCTACTCAATCATGATGAAGTGTCTCGCTTCCATGCTTTACTTGAATGGCAGCATAACCAACTATTGGTAAATGACCAAGGTAGTGTGAATGGAATTTATGTTAACGGTGAACAACTGCAGCATAGTGTTATTAACAGTGGCGATACGCTACAAATTGGTCCATATATCATAACTGTTACTTATACTATTGCAGCAACAGAAGCAAGTGGTGCACCTCAAGTAAGTAATACCCCACAAGTAAGTATTACCCCACAAGTAAATCGTCGTGGTAATTCTACAATTCAATTTAATCCCACTACCAATCTTCCAGATCCCAGCATACCCCAACCCCAACAAGTAACACCTTTGGGAAGTAGTTTTCCACCTCCCATTTTTCAAGAGCAATTAGTTGCGGTTCAAGGAATTCATGCTACTGGTTTGCCAGTTGACGAATGTGAATATTTAACCGTAGGTGCGGGTTTAGGAAGTTTTATTTATGTAGATCTATTAAGACTAGGTGGAGTCAAAACGGAAAAAATAATTGCTTTGGGGTTGGACGATAAGCCTTATAATCGCTATAAGTGCTTGTGTTTAAATTCACAAATTCCTTTACACGAAAGACTGCGCTCTAATTCCGACTCTTGCCCTGATAACATTTGGGGATGGCCTAGTTATGCTTTGCGGGAAGCTTGGCATGATTTTACTAAGGGTCAAATAAATAATTCTGCTCAATACTTGTGGAAAGTTTTTGCTGAACCAACCTTTGTTGAAACCTACACCCCCCGTGCTGGAAATGTATTCGACTCCATCGATCGGGAAGTCAAAAGAATTGGCTGGGAGCGAATGTATCGCTACGGACGAGTTAGAGCAATTCGTAAAACTGATGATGGCAGATATTGTATTGCTTATTCTCGCGGTCGAGGAGATCATGCTTTTATTGTTTGCCGTTATCTGCATTTAGCAACAGGTTACCCAGCAATTCAGTTTTTACACGACCTGCAAGCATATCGAGAAAAGTATCGAGACTTTAAATCTGTCGTTAATGCATATGAGGATCATAACCACGTTTATCAAAAACTAGAAAGTCAAGGAGGAAAAGTATTAATCCGAGGACGAGGTATTGTTGCTTCTCGAATTATTCAACGCATTTATGAGGCTAGAAAGAAAAATCCTCATATTACTATTTTGCATTTAATGCGATCGCCAAAACCACAAGGTAATAAATTTGCTGGGGTGCAACGTCCTGTTAAACATCATTTTGAATTTCAACCCTTTAATTGGCCTAAAGCCTGTTGGGGTGGGGATCTGCGCGTCATGTTAGAAAAAGCTTCCCCTGACGAACGCCAGAGCTTACTAGCCCAGTGGGGCGGAACAACTACCGCCGATCGAATTGATTGGCAAAATATTACAGAAGAAGGCTTAAGTGAAGGTTGGTACAAAATCGAATTTGGCAAGGTAACCAAAGTAGAACGGGATGCCCAAAATCGTACTATTACCCACATCGAAGAAAAAGGTTTTGGGGAAACAACCTTAGATGCAGATTTTATTATTGATGCTACAGGACTTGATGCCAAGGTAGAAGCGAATCCATTACTGGATGATTTTGTCAAACATTATCATTTGCCATTGAATAAAATGGGGCGTTTAGAAGTAGCCAATGATTTTGAGTTATTGGAAATGCGCAATCAGAAGGGCAAAATGTATGCCGCTGGAGCAATTACTTTAGGTGGACCATATGCTGCGGTTGATAGCTTTTTGGGTTTGCAATATTGCGCTTTGCGTACCGTAGATGCCCTTGCTAAGTCCCGCGCTTCTAATTTGCAACGCCTTAATATTTTTTCGTCTTTTGGTCAATGGTTGAAGTGGGCTTTGAACCAGTCCCCATCCTAAATTTATTAAAATTCGTTATTTGGCTGATTACTTACTGGATATTACTTTTTACAGATTAAGATACTGTAAGCTTATATATTTTTCCTGAAAAGCTAAGATTTAAACTTCGATATACCGATACAATATTGAATATCAACTTGTTTATTAACACAATTAATCTATAAGTTAGCTATTTCTTATTTAAAGTAAATATAAAATTAATTATTAACGGTGTAGAAATATATAGAATTGTTTAAAGATATAAAGTACGATCCTATAGTATGCAATTACTCCAAACATCATCCTCAATGCAGCTATCTCTAAGCAAGAAACGCGTTCAGCCATTGAAGATCGTAGCCCTGGGTGATAGTTTAGTGTACGGTTTTGGCGATACAGAAGGAGGAGGTTGGGTTGAAAGGCTGAGGCGCAGTTGGATGCAACCCAGTAGTCCAGGTCATGTAATATACAATTTGGGAGTAAGGGGCGATCGCATAGGGCAAGTTGCCAAAAGATTAGAAGTCGAATTTCGTCACCGTGGAGAATTACGCAACCGCGTTCCCGACATGATTATTCTCTCCGTAGGAGTAAACGATTCTGCAAGGGTGGGTCGTCCGAATGGGAAGAATTATACTGATTTTGCAGTATTTGAAACTGAGATAGCTTCATTATTAGAACAAGCAAGTTTACTTTGTCCGGTATTATTTGTTGGTATGGTACCAGTAGATGAAACTAAAATGCCATTTATGGATTGTTTGTATTACAACCATAGCGATCAATATCGTTATAAAGAAGCAATTCGGCTAGCCTGTATTAAAAAAGGAATTCCCTACCTGGATATTTTTCAGAAGTGGATTGGCTTCAGTGAAGAGTGGAGAACAGAACGCTTAAGTACGGATGGACTACACCCAAATGTTACAGGGTACAGGGAGTTACTAGAAGAGGTTTTAAACTGGAGCGCGATCGCCAAGTATAATTACAATTCTCACCATGCTACTAATTTTCATGAACTGTAATTTTCATGAAGCCTAATGTATTAGTTTTATTGTTTATTAGTTTTATTGTTTATTAGCTCTGATTTTCATGAACTCTGATTCTTATGAATTTTGGCTCTCATGATTAATAATCACTAATATTCTCCCAGTGTCAGCACGCTTCATATAAGTTTTATCCCACTTATTTGGCAAATTTTCACTTCGTTTGACCGTCAAGGAAATGGTTATAGCCAATTTTGGTCGGAATATTTTTAGTGACAAATTTTCTCTATTTAAAAGAATTATTTTATAGCTTGATATCTGTTGCTTAAAAGCTGTGACCTGATATCTGCAAAATGAATAACAAATTGAGAATAAATTAATTTATATTTATTTTTGCCGATTTAGCTTGCAGAAAATACCTTTGCCTTGCTGTAATTTTTGATAATAGATACTTTAGCTTTGTATTTAAGTTTTAAAAATTACCTTATATGACTCCCACTTTATTTGGTCGCTGGCAAACTCGAATATTACTTTTTGCAACTGCTGGGGTATTAGTATCCTTACCCTTTGCAATGGGTTTAGTTGGTTTTGAGCGAAGTATGATTTATTTTTTCGTACTTTTTTATGTCGCTCTTTTTGGTATATTGTGGGATGTAGTGTACGATAGAATTCAAAAATCTCGCTGGGATAGGGATTGGCCTGCAATATACCAATTCTTCGCAGGTGTTTGGGAAATGTTTTTTGTTTTCTGTGGTGTTAAAATTATTGGTTTACCGGCAGTTTCTAAAGACTTACCAATATTAGGTTTTTTTGTCCACTATATTAGTGTTTGGCTAACAATTTTTGTTGTATCTCAAAGCCTGATGCGAATTTTATTTGTCCGTTGGCGTTTTCGAGGTGGTCAATGGCTATAGTGGCTTTGTATAATTAGTTTTTGTAACGCTGTGTGAGTTTAAGATTTTTTTACTTCTATTTTATTGTGAATTAAATATTTCCCTTGAAGCATTTCCCTTAAAGCTAAAATATATGTTTTAAAAATATGTTTTAAAAACATGTTTTAAAACTGTATATCCATTAATTTATTTACTATTTTCAGTCTTGAAAATCTTCGACTTTTTAGGAATAATTATGCTTGTACTTAGTAATTCCTGCAGTAAATTTTATTTCTATCAATAAGCAGAAATCAAATTTTAAAGCATTACAAAATTCGCTGGGAAAATTGGCAAAGTTCTGTTTGTCCTACGGACACTATACGCTAACGTCGTAGACGCGCTAAAACCTTTAACTACTAAAATTTTGCTTGCGTTCCACAATACCCATAACGTTAATGTTTTGTAGGTGCAATCTGTTTTAGCTTGTGCAGAAAGCTACACATATTTTCACTCCATGATCACAACACTATTGTATGAAAAGGAGTAATAAATTAGACTGAATTGGCACAAATATTTTCTATATCCAATAAATAAGTTGATTTAAATAAAAGCAAGCTTTTTGAAGATTAAGAGAGTATTAGCAAGATTACTAATGCTCAGATATAACTATTTTTACATTTTGTATATTTAGGTACTAAAATATAGTTTACACTTGGTAATATGATCCCTTGTGTGGTTATACGTACACGTTGCAAATAAAAGTGAGTGCAACGATAAAAATTAATTAATAGAAAAGTGCGGGGAGAACAAAATGTCTAAAGTGTGGTGTAAGACTTTAATTCTAAGTCCAGTGGTCTTGGAATTATTTGCAATTGGAGTGACAGGTTTCAGTTCAGCTGCACAAGCAGAGGAAGCTTTGACACAAGAATCAAAAGCTCCCCAGTTAATCACTCAGTCTCAAACAAGTGACGACAGTGTTTTAGAACAAGTTAATAAATACGGGAGTGAAGGTACTAGAGCTAAAACTAAAAGTTCTTTATCCCAAGTTACATCGGTTTCTCAGTTTTCAGATGTTCAACCTACAGACTGGGCTTTTCAAGCTTTACAGTCCCTGGTTGAGCGCTATGGTTGTATTGCTGGTTATCCCAATGGTACATATCGCGGTAACCGAGCATTAACCCGTTATGAATTTGCTGCTGGTTTAAATGCTTGCTTGGATCGAATTAATGAATTAATCGCCACAGCTACAGCAGATTTGGTAACCAAAACCGATTTAGCGACTCTGCAACGTTTACAGGAAGAGTTTTCTGCTGAATTGGCGACTTTGCGTGGTCGGGTAGATGCTTTAGAAGCGCGTACTGCAGAGCTAGAAGCAAATCAGTTTTCTACGACAACTAAACTAGTTGGTGAAGTTATATTTGCAGCTACTGATAGCTTTGGCGAAAACGACAATAACAATACAGTTCTTCAAAATAGGGTTCGTCTAGACTTACAGACCAGTTTCACTGGTAAGGACATCTTACATACTCGACTCGCTTCTGGTAATGCAACCGGACTTGACATCCCCAATGGGAACGGAACATTCGAGGGGACTCAAACCTTTAACTTATCTCCTGGTAATGGTAATGATGTTGCAGTTGACTGGTTAGCATATTACTTCCCTGTTGGTAAATCTCAGGTTTACCTTGCTGCAACTGGAGGTATCCAAAGTGATTACGTTCCTACTGTAAATCCTTACTTTGAAGACTTTGATGGTGGTAATGGAGCTTTATCTACTTTTGCAAGTGAAAGTCCCATCTACCGAATCGGAGGTGGTGCTGGTGCTGGTGTCAACTTAGTTTTTGGTGAGGGTGGTGGAGTCCTCAAACCTAGTTCTTTAACTTTAGGCTACTTAGCATCTGAAGCTGCTGATTCCGATCTCGGTTCTGGTTTATTTGATGGTAACTATGCTGCATTAGCCCAGCTAAACTTCAGCTTTAGCGATCGCATATCCTTAGCTGCAACCTACGTCCATGGATATCATGGTACGGGTAGTGCTTTATTTGATGCAGGTGCTGTCGATAGTGCAGTTGTGGGAACTAGCCAAGCTAACTTTGTTGCTAATGATAATCCATATTCAAGTAATTCCTATGGTGTAGCATTAGCATTGAGACCAAGCAATAATATTTCACTTAGCGGCTTCCTATCTTATAGCGACATCACAGGCTTTGGTAGTAACGATGACAGTGAAGTTTGGAGTTATGGAGTCGGGGTCGCTCTACCTGACTTTGGTAAGAAGGGTAACCTGTTAGGAATTTTTGCTGGCGCTCAACCATATTTGGGAACTGCAGATGGAGAAAGACCATATCACATTGAAGGATTTTACCGGTATCGTTTAAACGATAACATTTCACTTACTCCTGGTGTGATTTGGTTAACAAACCCCGGTCAAAATTCTAATGACAATGATGATGCGGTGATTGGTACATTTAGAACAACCTTCACCTTCTAAAATTTCTGTAACCTTCTGGTACTTTAAAATCACTTTTGTGGAGATGTAGCATTACTACGTCTCCACTCTATATTATTTCCAAAAATTTTATTTCTTAGCGTAAGTTGCTAGTTGCTGGGTTATTTCTTTCGATCCCCTATCTTCATTGAAAAGGGCAAAATTAGCCCAAATATCCCTTTTTAAGGACATTTAGGGGATATAATGGTATTTTACTTATGATTAGAAATTTAAGTTGTTAGAGGTAAGTAAAATCCGCGTTTCAACCGTGCAATTTTAATATTGCAAGTTTTTTGTTTTTAAGTATAAACACTTGTGTGTTGAGTGAATTTTAAATCCTTAATATAAGTTATCAATATTACATTATCTTTATATAGCTTGATTTTCTGGTGTCATAATAATAGTTATAAATCATACAATCTTCAAAGTGGTAAAAATTGTCATGGATAATTTAGCATTGTTGATTAGTTATGCCGAGAACGAAAGAGATTCTGTTGTGAGTTCTCATGCTGGACAAACTGGAGGTGCCAAAAAACAAGGTTGGAAAAATCCTAAAGTATGGTTGAGTCTCGTAGCTTTCTGTTTATCTCTATTCACTGTCTGCTTATCTGGAGCCGTAGCAGAAGCTGCTCCTGTTAGAGTTAATGCTCGTAGTGGGTTAAATGTCCGTACGAGACCAACTACGAGTTCTCGTGTAGTCACAACCTTGTATAACGGACAAGCTGTTAACACAAGTGGGCGTGTATATAGAGGCTGGGCACAACTTGATAATGGTGATTGGGTTGTTAAGAGATACTTGACTTACGTCAGTAGTGGTGGTGGTACCGGTGGTGGAAGTCGAGCCGCAAGAGTACAATCGGTGTATGGAGTAAATGTCCGTACTGGTCCGAATACTAGATCTAGGATAATCGACAGCTTAAGGAATGGAACTGAAGTAACAACAAGTGGTCGCACATCTGGTGACTGGGTTCAATTAGATAATGGTTATTGGATACATGGGGATTACTTAAGCTTCGGTCGCCGTTCTGGTGGTGGTACCGGTGGTGGTACTAGTACCTCCTTTATAAGGTATGTAAATTCGTATACTCATGGAGCAAATATCCGCAGTGGTCCAGGTACTAATTACAGTAAGGTTAATTACTTTTCTAATGGTACGCCACTGAGTCTTACTGGTCGTTCTTCTAATGGTTGGTATGAGCTTACTAGAGGTCGTGGTTGGATTGCTGGTAACTTACTTCGGGTTTAATGAAGGTATTTGACTGGTGGAACTTACGGGTATGTTTATAAAAAATCAAACAGGGTATGCTACTACAAAATTTAGATTTAGTTTGTTGACCAGGTCAAACTTAGCTAAAATGCAACATCTGAGTGGGTAGGTAACGGTATATTGGATTAATTTCAAATGCATACATATTATTAATATAATTCCCTCCAATAACTAAGATGTGGAGGGAGTTTTATTTATTGATGAGGAGGTTTTTTCCAGGGGATAGTGGGACTTCGCTCACAAGTTTCTCATATTATTTTCCTATAACTGTAATTGGTATAGGGAAGGAACTTATCAATATTGTCAATATTAATTTTGTTTTTTTAAATACTTTCATCATCAAATATACAGGCAAGTTACACCAATTTCCTAAATTCAAGGGACAGATGACATGCCAGGAATAGAATCACATCTTGTAATTGATTTTCAGAAGTATAGCCTAATTACCCCTCTTCTGTCACTTTCCGCTTTTTCCTATTAATAGAAAGTTTTAAACAGACCTTATATAAGTAGTTTGAGACACTTTGAATCAAAATTTTGTCATTTTCCCATATTATGGAAATTATATTCATAAATAACTGGGCGATCTGCAAGCAGGCGGCTAGTGCGGCTCGTTCTGGCTAGGAACCGGTAGAAAACACCGAGGTATGAGCCAGGTAAGTCGTCTGGGTAATTCCCAGAAAACTTATAACTGTTCTTATGATGCTAGTGAGAGTCTAGCCACTCAGGGGTGAGTTGACTCCTTATCTGGGCACACCGAGTAAGCCTACATCTTACAGAGTGAAGCTGCCATCAGGGCGGAACCAGAGGTTAAATCAGGTAGACCACACTGCCGCTAATAGAAGTACTCCTTCCAGGGAGAATTATCTTAGCTTCAAGAAAAAAATCAAAGCCATCATCAATAGCTCGAATATGGGAAGCTACGAAAAAGCAAAGAAACTTGCCCCTATTGTTAGGGGATGGAGGAATTACCATAAATACTGCAAGATGGACGGAGCGAAGAACTCGCTCTACTACACCGAGTTACGCGCATTTAAGGTATTCAACAAAGAAGCTAAAAATGACCGATATTCTAGCAAAACACTGCTAGACAAAGCGTTCCCATCAGTTTCTTACTCCGAAAACCGCCATGTAAATGTGAAAGGAGATAAGTCGCCATTCGACGGAGACTTCATCTACTGGAGCAAACGCCAAAGTCGATTATATGTCGGGAAAACAAGCCAGATGCTTAAGAAACAAAACCATGAATGTGGACATTGTGGGATGAAGTTTATGCCAGGAGATGAAATTCACCTGCATCACACAGACGCAAACCATAACAACTGGAAATACAACAACCTAGTAGCAATACATAGAAGTTGCCACCAGTACTTCCACATGAAGCAAAGCGAGAGCTAAGAACATCTAGGAGCCGGATGCGGTTTGCATGTGCGCCGTGATACGCACTGATTGAATTGCCAACTCAGTTGGCTGGAGTTCGGGGTAAATGACTCCAAGGCGAACAACTTACCTAAACTCGAAAGAACGAGGGGACAAGAGCATGTTCGTAAAGCGGAGAATAACAGAAAACGTGTACGTTATTGCTCTGCAACGCCTGAATGATATGGCTAAAGCTAAACTGCCTGAACCTTAATATCCAGTGGTGGAACCGCACATCCTTCGGTATCACGTTTGTACACCGATGTTATCGGTAGCCATAAATTCGACTTTTGTTTATGGTACACCCCGACCGATAAACGATGAGTAATGAACTCATTGAAGGATATGAGTAGGAGCCTAAGTCGTTC
>JAAUYH010022076.1_pt1 | contig 18399 bp, 14 predicted proteins | sample 7278061 | NCBI WGS metagenome assembly JAAUYH01 (sample SAMN14350203, study PRJNA611818) | marine sediment metagenome | isolation source: surface marine sediment (0.6m) | place: French Polynesia: Moorea | collected 2018-08 | reverse complement strand
TGGACAATCTTTCACATTAATCGGAAAGTCCGAAAAGTAATTGTAGAGGGGGGCGCAGCCTCTTTGAGGCTGCGCCAAAGATTGTCCATTTTTTTTTGTCGGGGTACTTAGGAGCATTGCTATCATCTAGTTGAATACCATTCCCAAAAAGATCGCTACCAATACCATCAGGATCGCCAAGTCCTATAAAGTCAATGGAATCACCAACTCCATCAGTAACTTGTAAATTTAGTCCTCCTGTGGGAATTAAAAACCCATTTGGTAAAGTATCGGAGATTTCAACATCAAATGCTCCTGCACGGCTACTGCCTGTGTTCTCCACGACAAGAGCAAAGGTAACTAAATCTCCTGCTTCTAATCCTCCTGCCAGGTTACTGTTAATAGGTGTTGTAGCTAAACCTGCGGAAGTAACTGTACCCGTAAAAGAATCTGTAGCACCTGCTCGTATTACCGTGTTCAGAAACAGTAAGTGTAGGAGTAAAACTATTATTAAATCTCTGACCATCAGAAAAAGTATCAATAATATCAATGTTCTGAAAAGCAAAGTAATCAGAGACTTGAAACTCAAGAGTGTATTCTAAGATATCCCCTGGAGAGTTAGAACTATCGGTAATATTGGCTACTGTCTTTTGAATCGCGATCGATCGATCTTCTAGGCGATGTTCAGAATCATCGGTATTAGGATTGGGTTGAACAAAAACTTCTTGGGTGGTATCTCGACTATCAACAGGAATCCATTGGTTGTTGCTGTCTCCAGTATTATTATCCCCTAGTTGGGTATTATTAGGGGAAATAGCATCATCCCCACTAACAGCATTAATAATTACAGGTTGACTGTCACTGCCATCATCAATACGAGGAACAAAGAAACTAAAAGTCAAGACAGCATCGCGATCGCCTGAAGTGCCTGTAATGCTACTAATCCTTCGTGTTAATATACCCCCAGGAGTAGGAATTCCATCTCCTCCTGCGCCATTATCGTCATGGGAGTACCAACATCAGCAAGATTGCTTCCATTTAGCTTAACCGTCAGGTCTACTTGGGGCTGATTAGGAACAAAGCTACCGTAAGGTAATTCTAGCAGTACTAGCGTATCGTTTGCGCCAAAGTCCGAAGGTACTGCTATTGTTTGTTCTACACCAAAAACATTGATTGTAGCGAAACCACTACCATCTAAAGTAACTTCCTGAATTTTGACACTGGAACCGAGATAAGTGGCACTATCAAAAGTTAAACCATCATTTCCATCTGCACCAGTAGAATCTAAATATAGTAAGGCAAAAGGACCATAGCCAGGAATATCTCCTATGTTGTCAAAGCTGACTGCTATATCTATGCTTTCACCAATAAAAGGATTTTGAGGTTTAATAACGGAAGTAAACGGTGTTGCAGGCATAATTTAACTATATTCCTTTTTATTTGTTTACTGTTAAAACTATCTTTTGGTGAATTGTGGGAAGCATGAAATCACACTAATTCTCAAAAGTGATAAGGGACTTAGTAAAAACGCACCCATTCACGCATTCAAAACTAGTAAGGTATTTTTGACGGTGAGCCGTCCTAAAGGAGCGGTGATTCTGGTTTTTAGTTTTAGTTATGGGTGATAAATAAAAAACAATAAAAAGAAATTTAGTAGGTATAAACCTAGCAATTTTATCTACTAAAAATTACTTAGAAATATATAACTAATTATGAAGTAAAATAGTAAAGTAAATAAAGAATAGCTACGTAAAAACATAGCAGTCATCTTATTATGAAACAAACCCTTAAATCCTAACTTCGTATTGGGAGAAAGTCAAATTTGGGAATGAATCAGCAAGCTGATTTAATAGAAGTATTTGCTACTCTTTTCAGAAGTCAGAGGTAATAGGTAATAGGTAATAGGTAATAGGTAATCAACTCATCCTTTAGAATTTATCCCTTTATCAGTACGATCGATTGTAGGTAATTTTAGTAACACACCTGCAAAAAACCAGTAATAAATATTTACAGGTTCAACGGCTAAAGGATAGTAAAAGGTGTTGTAACTAATTAACAATACAAATAACCATAAGCAAATGCCTAAACTACGTAGTGGTAATTGTTGGATACGGCGATAAGCTTTCAAAGTAGAAATAGTAGTTAAAGAAACTACTCCTAAAAAAGCCATAGTACCCAGCCAACCGATTTCATAGAGTAAGCGGGGATAAAAAGTTTCAATTAATCTAATATCACCCAACTTACGAGCAGCACTAGTTGCTCTACCTAAACCATTACCAAAAAGAGGAACACCTTCTCTAATAATCCAATTAAACTGATCGATAATGAATTGTTGTGGTGGGGTATAGTTCCAACGAGAGATGATACTGTCTAAAGCTGAGCCAAATACGCCAAAATTATTAGCGATTAAGATACATAAAAAAGTAGCAATTCCTAGTTTGTAGGTAAGCCATCTATTATTTTCTTCTGTTGCCCACAAAAGAACAAGAAAGATAATGGGTACAAGCAGTGTAGCAGTCGTTTGACCAGAAATAGTAGCAGCAACTAGAACTAAAGCGATCGATACAAAACCCAATATACGCCAAATCAGAGAAGATTCGTAGGCAGTGGCAGCAGCAGTTAAAAAGCTATTAGCAATCAAAAACCACGCCCACTGCCAAGGAGCGACAAACGTTCCAGGTAAACTAATCAATTTAAGCTGAGGATTGTAAAGAAGAGAGCCTCCCACAAAACACCTGGCTTGAAGAGTTACTCTCGTAAAAGCCGGTGCTGGTAAATTAACATTACCAGCACAAATCCCTTTAGTTAGCAAAATATACTGTATCAGACACAACCCGCAACAAACTATACTTATAACCATTTGTAAGCGGAATAAATTTTGTAAATCTTGACGATCGCGAATTAAATAATAACTGCAAGCAAGTACAGGAATATAGCCAATTAAGATTTTTAAACCGATAATGCCCATCAGAAAGGGTTTTTCTGGAGGGGAAGCGGATAGCTGTTGGGGAAAATTGACTAAAAATAAAGTAAGTAGACAAAATCCTCCTAAAATTAAGATGCCGATTAATAAAGGTTTAAGATTATTTTTCAGATTTTTTAGTAGCTTCAGGGGTGAGCTCGATAACCAAATGCTAATTAATGCTGGAAAATAGAAGACATCTTTAGCTAGATGGAATAAAGCATAATCCTGAGAATAAGAGACATAACCGCCTACGGATTTGTAAATGGAAGCCAAGGAATAGCTAACTGTTCCAGCAAACGGCATATAAACCAGAAATAGCCACAATCCTTGGCGGGGAAAACGATAGGCAATGGCTACAGCAATTACCATCGCTGCACCAAGAAAACTTGCCTGAAGACTGCGAAATAAAACTAGGACAACACTAACACAAAGAGCGATCGCCACTGTAGAGGCAATAAATATCTCTTGTCGGTTCAAATTCATCTGAGTAATTTTTGATTGCTTGAGAGAAAACTAAATTGTATACAAATATAATTGCCAATAGCATAGCTCTATTTTTAGTTATTGGTAGGGGCGAATGGTCATTCGCCCCTACATCGTTATCAGTTGCCTATTTCTGCTTCGATCCACTTTTGTATAGTAGAGACAACTTCATCGATAGAAAGTTCTTGAGAGTCGCCAGATGCTCTTTTTACTACTTCTACTTTACCCTGGGTAAGCGATCGCCCTGTGACAATACGGTAGGGGATACCAATTAAGTCGGCATCTTTAAACTTAACTCCTGCTCTACCATCACGATCGTCGAGTAAGGTTTCTATTCCTACTCGATCTAAGTCTTGATAGAGTTTTTCTGCTGCTGCTACTTGTTCTTGGCTAGAAGTATTGGGAATAACGACAATTACCTGATAAGGAGCGATCGCTACGGGCCAAATAATCCCGTTTTTATCGTAAGATTGTTCTACTGCTGCTTGAGCTAGGCGAGATACCCCAATGCCATAACAACCCATCCACAAAGGCTGTTCTTTCCCTGCTTCATCGGTGTAGGTAGCACCCATTGCTTGAGAGTATTTAGTGCCTAGCTGAAAAATATGTCCTGCTTCGATACCCCTAGCACTTTTTAAAGTTTGCTTAGGATCGTGGAGGGCGCGATCGCCTGCTTGGGCTGTGCGAACATCTACAATTAATTTGGGTAGGGTAAATTCTTTGTCCCAATTAGCTCCTACTACGTGATAGCCCGATTCGTTTGCTCCCGTAACAAAGTTGGTTAAATTTACTATAGTTTTATCCGCTATGGGTACAAACTTAGGTGCAACATTTTTATTAGGGCTAAGATAATCATCCTCTAAATTAGGAGCAATGTAACCCAAAGGTAGAGGTTTTGCTGCCCATTTTTTCTGAGCAGTTTCATCTGGTACTCTTAGGGAAATAATTGTCTGGGCGTTGTATTGAGGAGCGAGTTTAACTAACTCATTTTGTATTTTTACTTCATTAACATCGCGATCGCCTCGAATGCTTACTAAAACTAAAACAGTCATGCCATTGTCATAAACTGTTTCGTAGAGAACGTTTTTAACTACATTGGTAGGAGAACATTTCAAGAATTTACACAATTTCTCGATGGTTTCTGTACCAGGAGTTTCTAGTTTCTCATAACTACTAAAAGGTGAAGGTTCTACATCAGCAGGCAGAGAATCTGCTTTTTCTACATTAGCTGCATATTTTCCATCTTCAGTGTAGAGAATTTCATCTTCTCCCGCGTCAGCTAAGACCATAAATTCTTGGGAACCAGAGCCACCGATTGCCCCAGAATCTGCTTCAACTGGACGAAAAGCTAACCCACAACGAGTTAAAATGTTACGATAGGCGCGATCCATGTCTTGATAAGTCTGTTTTAAACTTGATTCATCCCCATGGAAGGAATAAGCATCTTTCATAATAAATTCTCTACCCCGCATTAAACCAAAACGAGGGCGAATTTCATCGCGGAATTTTGTTTGAATTTGATAGAGATTGAGGGGAAGTTGACGATAAGAGCGAATCATATCTTTGGCGATCGCCGTAATTACCTCCTCATGAGTAGGTCCTAAGCCCAATTGTCTGTCTGCGCGATCGATCAGGGAAAACATAATCCCTTCTGCTTTGGTATAAGTGTCCCAACGACCAGATTCTTGCCATAACTCCGCAGGTTGAATTTGCGGTAATAAGCATTCTTGCGCGCCCGTAGCATCCATTTCTTCCCGTACAATTTGCGATACTTTTTTGAGTACCCGCCACATTAGTGGTAGATATGCGTAAATTCCACTACCAATTCGGCGAATATAACCTGCTCGCAGCAGTAGTTTATGGCTAGGAATTTCTGCCTCTGCTGGCTCTTCCCGCAGAGTAACAAATAGCATTTGAGATAACCGCATTAGTTTTTCCCCTCGATAAATCAATAATTACTATCTCATCATTTCGTTCTTTATCTTATAGCTATTAGCTCTTAGCTATTAGCTCTTAGCTTTTTCTCTAGATAAAGATAGGTGGTTTAAGCTAATAGCGATTATGACTTTAACCCAGCCCTTTCCAGGTGACTTAAGAGACAGCCACTTAATAACCGCAAAATTATTCATACAGATCGGTATATAGTCATCCTCAATCATTCGTGAGAACTAACAAATAGAGAAAAATTAGCTTTTCTCTCAAAAAAATTAGCTAGACATAAATCCAAACAAAAGAAAAAATCAAGAGTATAAACTTTATATATATCAATATTTTTACGTGTAATTACTGAAGCCAAGCAAAATAGTAGATAAGCCCCAAAAAAACCTGGGGTTTCTCAAAATGAAGCTATAAATTAGCCTCTATTACCCCTCGATTCAGCTATTTTACGTATAATTACTGAATTTCATTTAACAATATTTAGGCTGATTTATTAGTAATTATAGTAATTCTACTGAAGGATTTTTACTTATTTAAATATTTGATGAAACTAGAGGACAAATACTGGTTTTAAGGTTCATTTAGATTTAATCTTTGAGCCATGCCTCAATTTTCAATCAGAGCCAGAAATGAAAATACATATTAATTCGGACTACGAGTAAGTTGATAAGAAATAGAGCAATGACCCCCCAAAATCAAACAAATAATGGTAACTCAAATAATAAATCTGAGAAAAAAATTCAACAAGACCTGGACATTATAATTGATTTACTCTCAGAACTTAATCAAGTAGAAAGTAACCAAAAAGAGCAAATAACTAAAAAACCTAATTATCAATCTTCTAATTCCCCCCTAACCTTAGAAATTAAGCAAGAGGAAAAATCTACTCCAACTTCTACTGCTCATGAGTTGAGAGAGCAAGAGCCAAAAGACAATCCTCTTTGGGGAAAAGAAAAGAGTTTCAACTCAATACCTCAACGATATATAACCAACGATCATGCCGTAAATAGTCCCAACTCAGTCGATCTTGCTCAAAATAACTATACGAAAACTCAAAGCATTGCTATTTTGCAGCAATCAGTTAGAAATTTAGAGCAAAAGCTTAAGGGTAATCAAGATCGACTAGAGGAAGTCATGAATTCAGTTAATTCCCTTCTGTCTTTAACTGTAGAACTAATGAATCTCCAACCCAATAGTTCACCCAAATCACTCATCAAGACAATTTCACCCTTAATCGATCGCATTATCGAACAACGTTCTAGGGAAGATTTATCCAGGATGGGAGAAGTATTAGCTAATATTTTACCCGTTGCTATTAACCAAAAAATCAAAGCCACTCCTCAGTCTATAGCCAAAGCCCTAGCCCCAGAAATAGCCCTTTCTATTCAAGAACAAGTTCGTTTAGATAAAGGAGCTATTTCGAGAAGTATTGGTCCAGAAATGGGTAAAGCCATTAAAGCCCAGATAGAATTAGAGCGGGATGCCATGGTAGATGCTCTTTATCCTGTTATTGGCAGCACTATTGCTAAATACATGGGAGAAATAATCTACACCATCAATGAAAAAGTTGAAAATGCCCTCAGTATTGAAGGAGTTCGACGCAAAATCCGCGCCAAACTCCAGGGAGTTTCTGAAGCTGAACTAATTTTGCAAGAAGCTATTCCCTACGAAGTTCAAGCAATTTTTTTGATTCATAAAGCTTCTGGGTTAGTTATCGGTGAATTGCAACCAGATTTAGCCCATCATTTAGAATCCGATTTACTGGCAGGGATGTTAACAGCAATTCGGAGCTTTGCCACTGACTTGATCGCCGAATCCTCAGAACTAGATGAAATTGACTACGGCGAATCCAAAATTATCCTAGAAGTAGCCGGATATTGCTATTTAGCTGTAGTAGTTAAGGGCGAACCATCTAAACAATTTAGACAAAAAATTGGTGAGGCTCTCAGCCACATAGTTCTTAAACATGGTAATACTATTGAGGCTTATGATGGAGATTCGAGTACTGTTCCCGAGTCCCTCGAATTATTTTTAGAAAAGTTATTAAAACAAGAGCAAAAACGAATTAGGTATAGAGGGCCGACCACTTTGATTTGTTGTTTAGCTATTATTGTGGGCTTAATTTTGGGAGCGTGGGGTATATTTAAAGACAAAAGTTATGTGGCGGGTAGGATTAGGCAACAAACTGCTATAGAATTGGATGCTGCGCCAGAGTTATCTGTTTACCGTCTGACACCAGAAGTAAAACAAGGTAAATTGATTCTGACAGGAAGAGTACCTAGTGAATATCTGAGGAATAAAGCAGCACAAACGGCAGCTAAAATTGCTCGAGCAGAAAGACTAACTCTAGAAAACCGCATTGTTGCTATTAATGTCCCTATAGACCCGACGATCGCGAAAGAAATAGTAGCAAAAGTAACATCTATGCTCAATCATCAAGAGGGAGTAGCTATTTTAACCAACTATCAAGACTATACTGTTACTGTCAAAGGATTTTCGCTCGATCGATTAAGCGATGACCGTGTTGCTCAATATTTTACACAAATACCAGGAGTAGAGAAAGTAATCATTAGTTTAGAAAAGCAATTACCGATTATTAATAGTCGCATTTATTTTGCTTCTGATTCCATAGAATTAAATTCAGCCGATTTTACCAAAAGCGTTAACCAGATTGGACAATTGTCAGCCATCTATCCTCAATTACATTTACGTATTATTGGTCATAGCGATCGCTCAGGCAGTCCTCAAGACAATCAAAAGTTAGCTCAAGAGCGTGCTAACAAAATCGCTAAAGCACTAGTCGAGCGAGGAATTGAATCAAACAGATTACACATTATTGGTAGTAGGGAACTTCCTCCTGGGGTGAGGGCCAATCAACCTCTACAAAAAAGCAGATGTGTAAGATTTGAATTTTTCATCCTCCCTCGGGGCCAAAATGCCCAAAATCATTAGACGGACAAGTTTTTTCCTTCATGCCCTCGCCAGCTAAAAAATTGAGCTTAGAAGTCAAGCTTTTTTAACTTCTCGCCCATGGAGCTAATCCTTTCAAGCGTTAGATGCGCTCCTTATTACTTATTACTTATTACTTATTATTTCCCCATAGCGGTACTAGTCATTTCTACTAAATAATTTTATTGTTTTGATAAAGTAAAGTTTGAATTTGAGAATAGTTATTTAAAATTTCAATTAATTATGGCTATTTTCTGGATTCAAAGCTAGTCAAACCATATTGATTAAGTTATACCTAAAGAGTGAGGTCTAAAATTAAATTAATTTTTATTAGTAAACTCAATTTATTTCAAAAGGTAGTAGGTGAATAAAATGTTAATAAAAGATAATCAAATAAACAGAAATATAATGGAAGTGTTAGTAGAAGAAGAAATAGAACGTCAAATTAAACGCTATCCTACCGAGCTTAGACAACATTTTAATCGGGTAGAAGTAGCTACTCACGCTCTTAATCGTTTGCCTCCTTTATATGCTTCTTGTTATGAGGGTTTTAATAAACAAAAATTAAAAGGAAGAGCGCAACACAGTGCCGAAATCACTAAAAACGTACGACAAGCTTTTGCAGCAGTACAAAAAGATTTATTACGTCGTTCTACCCCTTTAGTTCCTGAGGGTAAGTATGAATCCAAAGAAGCCAAAAAAGCCTTACAAGAACTAATCGATTTTCTACCTAATAAGGAATTTTCTTGGGAGAAATTAGTCAAATTAATCAAGCCAGCCCTAATTCAGTTAAGTCATCAGGGGAACTTAAATCTTGCCGATGAAATCCGTGACAGTAAAATTGAAAAAGTAGATAAATCTGGTGGTGCATGGGGTAATTCTGCTTATATTAAGTAATAGTTATTTAGGGTTTTTTACAACCCGAGTAGTTTGAATCTGCTGCTCTAATTTTTGGGTAGAAGATAACAAACTACTCAATCCTTCAACTAAATCCTTGACTCGAGCGCGAAACTCAGGATCCCCAGTAATTTCATCTAAGTCGGCCGTAATTTTCTGCGTATTAGCAAAAGTAGCTCTTGCCGAATCTAGAGTTTGTTGTAACGTTACCAAGTTATTAGGATCGTTAAAAGTTGTAGAAATATCTTTTAAATTAGCTGAAGCATCAGCAGCATTAGCTGTTAATTCTTCTAAGTTTTCTACTAATTTTTTAGTATCGGTTGAAGCAAGTGTATTATCCAATTGAACAGTTAAACTATAAAGGCGATCGCTAGTATTTTTAATACTGTCTAAAGTGGCGACTAGATTATCTTGATTCTGCTCTAGTAATCGATTTAGGTTATTGGTTAATTGGTTAACGTTGTCGGCTGTAGCTTGATATTTTTCGGCTGTGAGATTGATTTGACCAGAAGCATTATTGGCTAGGTTATTAATAGATTTGGCTGCGGTAGAGAAAGTTTTTAATTCTTGTTGAGCATTTCCTAAAACTCTGGACATCTCTTGACTTAATTCTGTCACTTCTCCCGCAGCTAAAGAGGTATTTTGCACCGCAGCATTAAGATTGTCATAAAACTGCGGATCGCTAAACAGACTGGTCATCCGAAACATCAGAGGAAGCAGATCGTCTATAGTAATCCCCGGTTGTCCTTGAAGGCGATCGTTATTACAAATAATTGTATCTGGGTCGCAGTCTTGACCGAGAGGGTTCATATTTAATGCTTGAGAGGCTAATGCGGTTTGGGGAAGAATATCGATAAAAGTTTCGCCAATTAGTCCAGAACTGCTTGCTTGTAAACTGGATTCTTTGGGAATTAATAAATCATCGGAAAAAATCTCCATAAATACATCCACCCCATTACTACCTGGTTGGATATTTTTGATTTTACCTACTTTAAGTCCACGATAGCGAACCGAATCGCCTATTTGAATGCCATTGACGTTGGGAAATTCGCCAATAATTTCGTAACTTCGATCGCGAAAACTAATTCCTCGCAACCACAGGACAAGACCCCCAAACAAAACTATTCCTAATAAGGCAAGTAGACCAACTGAACCTTCTCTAATTGTTCGCGAGCGCAACATTTTTTCTCCTAAATAGTTCGGACAAAATTTGGATGATACACGAGGTTTAAAAGCTAAAGATTTCCTATCTTTTGTCAATAAAAATCACTTAATCCCAGTTGGCTTCAGAGCTAACTTGAGAAAAAAAACCGAATTATAATAATTTTTATTCTGTAAGGCTGGTAAGACGTTAATAAAACTGTCCGAACTATTCCTCCTATTACTTCAATTTTAGTCTAATCGATAACGCGAATAGGACCTTTAGTACTAGCACTGAAAAACTGTCTAACTAAAGGATTATCCGTAGTATCTATTTCTTCTATATTGCCCGACCATTGAATTTTGCCTCCATAGAGAAAAATGACGCGATCGGCCGTACGGCGAATAGTACTGTCTTGGTGACTGACCATCACGTAGGTACCACAGACATCCTCTGCACATTGTAATTGACGAACTAAATCTTCAATTACTGTTGAAGCAATAGGATCGAGTCCAGCAGTAGGCTCGTCATAAAGAATAACTTCGGGATTGTTTTTAGGATCTTCAGGATTAGACATAACAGCGCGAGCAAAACTAACTCGCTTACGCATCCCCCCAGATAATTCTGAGGGATAAAGGCTTCCTGTCCCTCCCAATCCCACCATTACTAGTTTTTCTTCGACTATGTCGCGAATTTTATGGGAGGAGAGACGGGAATGTTGATAGAGAGAAAAACCCACATTTTCCTCTACTGTTAGGGAGTCAAACAAAGCTGCTTGTTGGAACACCATACTAATTCCCAAAGGATCGTCTCCATCTTCAATTAAACCCGTTCGTTTTTGTCCCTTAATATAAATTTCTCCGGCATCAGCAGGTAGTAATCCCGCGATAATACGCAGGATAGTTGATTTTCCCGTCCCTGAAGGACCAATAATGACTAAGGCTTCTCCTCGATAAATATTTAGATCGACACCATCGAGAATAATATTATTGCCAAAGGATTTTGATATTCCTTTTAGTTCAATGATGGGTTCTTGTTGACGATCTATAGTTGCTTCCACCATAAACAAAGTTATGCATTTAAAAGTTAATTCTCAACTCCCGAACTTCTGACACTCTTTTATCTATTCTTCTAGTTCTAAACCAAAAATACGAGCAACAGATTTATCTACTTTATAACCGGAATCGATCGATTCTAGGGGATCTTTGCGTAATCTATGGCGCAAACACAGGACAATTACTCGACGAATATCATCTACCGTTACTTCTGTGCGCCCTTCAAAAGCTGCTAAAGCCTTGGCTGCACGGTTAGTAACAATATCTCCTCGTAAACCATCTACATCTAATTCAGAACAAACTTCCGAGATTTTTACCCGCAAATCGTAATCCATATTTACTTTGGGTAGCAATTGTTGGGCTTGAACGAGTTTATTTTGGAGTTTTTCTTGCTTATCTTGATATTTATCACAAAATTCGAGGTTATTACTGTCAAAATCTGCTCTTTGCTCGACTATTTGCACTCTTAAATCTGGTTCTTTGACAGTATGAATTTCCGCGTGCATACCAAAGCGATCGAGTAATTGAGGGCGTAATTCTCCTTCTTCGGGATTACCCGAACCAACTAACACAAAGCGTGCAGGGTGACGAATAGAAATACCTTCCCTTTCTACAGTATTCCAACCGCTAGCAGCAGAGTCGAGGAGAACATCGACTAAGTGATCGTCGAGGAGGTTAACTTCATCTACATAGAGAATGCCTCGGTTGGCTTTGGCTAACAGTCCAGGTTCAAAAGCTTTAACCCCTTCAGAGAGTGCTTTTTCGATATCGATCGTACCGCAGACTCTATCTTCAGTTGCACCTAAGGGTAAGTCAACCATTTGTACTTTTTTCTTGACAATATCGATAGGTAATTGTTTTTCGAGTTTTCGTTTTACTTCCTCACTCATTAAATCTGCGTCTTGAGGATCGCTATTAAAAGGATCGTTGGCAACTACTTCAATTTCTGGCAATAAATCGGCTAAAGCACGGATAGCAGTGGATTTTCCCGTACCGCGATCGCCCATTATCATTACACCACCAATCTTGGGATCGATTACATTTAGTAAAAGAGCGAGTTTCATCTCTTCTTGTCCCACAATAGCAGTAAAAGGAAATACTACACGACGGGTTTTGGTAGGAGCTTGGAGTGTTGCAGTCATAGGTAATTTACCAACTAAAATTGTTATTAGTTACTGTTAATTATTTTTTTAGAAACGTATCTCATTGTGCCACGTTTTCGGAGTCTTGCGGTGCAGGCACGATGATATATCCCGTGTTGATAGCTCCCAGTACCAAGTTGCGTTCTTCTCCCCAATACCACCAGTGAGCAGCAATATAAGCACATAAGAGGCTATCTAATTGGTCTTCAATAGTTTTGAGTTCTTTCCCTGTTATTTTAGGGGGAATGGTGGGAAGAGGGGAAGCAGAGGAGCAGGGGAGCAGGGGAGCAGAGGGGGAAGACTTTTGGTTGTGGCTCAAATTGAGTGTAGGAGTAAGGGTTGGTAAGACGGTAGTAATGTAATTATGTAGTTTAATTAATTCGGTAGCGCGATCGCTTAATTTTCCTTTTTTATATTTGAGTATTTTGTCTAAACCAAATAAATTAATAGTTGCTGGATGAGGAAAAACTTCTATTTGATATCTTCCCGATCGCTGTGGTTCAATCTCGGGTGCGTGGAGAAAACCTCTTTGTTCTAGACTTAAACCAAAATTAATAGTACGTCGAGCAAAAGGACGACCTAAATTAGCGGGATAACAGCCTGCATGATAACGACCAAAGTATTTATGGGTTAGTTTATCTGGTAATCTCATTCCTGTTTGGTTAGGAATAAGTGTCGGTGCATCTACCGCAATTAAAGCTGGTTCTTCCTTTGATAACCAGCGATCGATCCAAGTTAGAATGGAATCTATTTCTAGCTTGGTGGTTAAATCTAATATTTTTAAGCAATTATTTTGCCAATCTAAACAACATAAACCACTTGCTCCCGATCGCCAGCCCAAATCTATTCCAATAAATTTCATCAATTAAGTATATTGGTTTTTAAAAGTATGTCGAAAGTTTCTTACCTGAGAAGAATTTCTTTTGCTCTTGATAATCCTTAGGTCTTTGTCTTGGCTGTTCTGCGCTATCTACTAATAACTCATGACTCGTCAATAATTGTTGCACAAATTCATCATTTCCAAGTGCATTTTGCCACTCTTCTAACAGACTACAGGGAAGTAAATCTCGGCGATCGATTATTCAAGTTAGTACAAAATACTTCAACAATTTAAATAGTAATATAAAGGATTATTTCATGGTAGCAAGTAACCAACAACCAAATATCGATCGAGCTCTTAGTACTTTTAATAATTTAACCCATCTTCCGCACGTCAAATCGTAATATATTTTGTAGTATAGTTTTGGGTATTTTGGCGATCGCCAACTGGGTAAAATGCGATCGCCAAATGACCCCAATTAAGTAATTTTCATATATTCAATTAATTTTATTTAATTTTGTATCTGTTCCCTGTTGATGAATAATTAGGTGGGAGACTTGACCTTCATCATTAGTTACGAAAGTAATTTGAGCGTCTGTTGTCTTGTAAAAAAACTTGGTCGGCGACTCTGGCAAAATTTTGTTTGCTTCCTGTCCAGTTAATTGGGCAAAAAGATATTGACCATCGGTTGTAACGGTGAAGATAAGGTCGAGAATAGAAGCAGGTAGGGATAGAGAAGAATCGAATTTATATTCCCCTGCATAAGCTTGGTAAATAGTAGGATCGAATTCGATCGCTTCTCGTTTTTTGGGTAATTCATAGGATTCGCCAAATAGAATAGCAGCGATATCTCTTCCCATCTTATCTGGTAAGAATGCCTGAAGATTACCTAAAACAACGACCGCAACTTGTTCGTCAGGATATCTCGCTATATGGGTAAGGAAGCCTTCAATACCTCCATTAGAAGAAATACGATGACGAGAGTATTGAGTATCGATAACCCAGCCATAACTGTGATATATCTGTTCGTTTTCTTCATCGGTAATTTTAACTGTAGAAGTAAACATGGCATCTCTGGAGGATCGATCGAGTACGGCATCGGTAAAAAGCGATCGCTCCCATTTATACATATCCTCTACTGTAGAATATAGTCCACCCGCACCAGACGGTACGGACATATCTATATATTCGGCGTTTTGATATCCTTCTCCTGTAGAAACATAACCAGAAGCGCGATTCTTTAAGATGGTTTCATGGCGATCGTAACCAGAATCTTTCATTCCTAACGGTTCAAAAATATACTTTTGTAAGTAATCTGCATAGGATCGATTAGAGACAGTTTCAATTATTTTGGTTAAAACCAAATAGCCAGAATTACTATAACTAAAGCGATCGCCTGGCGTAAATTCTAAAGGGCGATCGCTAAAACAGGCAATCAAATCGTCTAGTTTGGTGGGGAGTCTTTTTTTCGTCTGATAATCATCAAAACTGGTGAAGTTAGGAATACCTGCTGTATGATTTAGTAGTTGATTTACGGTAATTTCTTCTCCATGAGGATAGTCGGGTAAATATGTGGCGATCGAATTATGCACATCAAGTAAGTTTTGTTCTTGAAGCTTAAGAATGGCTGCTGCGGTAAACTGCTTGGTAAGAGAAGCAAGACGAAATTTAGTTTGCGGTGTATTGGCAATGCTATGTTCTAAATTTGCCATACCATAGCCCTTGCTTAACAACACTTCTCCTGCACGGCTAACCAGTACAGAACCCATAAAATAGCCAGTTTCTAAATGTGCTTGCAAGTAAGCTTCTATTTTTTCTTTCATGAAGCGATCGCCTGAAGAGTTTTTTGTCTCAATCATAAAAATATTTCGTCAAAATAAATTTCAGATAAAAATGAGACTAGTAAGATAGTATTAGACCTATTTATGGGCAAATCACTTTCATTATGCAAGTAGCCTTAGAAAAAATAATTGTCAAACCAGGTCAGCAATTATTATTAAAAGATATTAGCTGGAAAGACTTTGAAGAAATTTTGGAAGACTTAGGAGAACATCGCAGTTCCAGAATTTCTTACAGCAATGGAGTTTTAGAAATCATGGTTCCCTTACCAGAGCATGAAAAAGGCAAGGAGATAATTGGGGAGATGGTCAGAATTTTACTAGACCAATTAAAAATTGATTTTGAACCGCTAGGTTCGACAACATTCAAGAATAAACAAATGAATCAGGCTGTTGAACCAGATACTTGTTTTTATATTAAGAATTATCAGGCAGTTATCGGTAAGAATAAATTAGATTTAAGTAGCGATCCTCCGCCAGATTTAGCCATAGAAATAGATATAACTAATAGAACGCAATTAGATAACTATTTGCTCTTAGGAGTCCCAGAATTATGGAAATATACCAGAAAAGGTTTTCAAATTAATTTATTAGACGGAAAACGCTATATTGAGTCCAATACAAGTCCCAATTTTCCCGATATTCCTATTGTTGAATTAATTGAAAGTCACGTTAAACAAGCTCAAACTAAAGGCAGAAGTCATGCAATTAGAGCTTTTAAACAGTGGGTTCGGGAAAATCTTTAAATTCATTATTCAAGCTAATTTCTTGCTCTAAACTAGCAAAATTAAACAATTCTGTATCTGCTAGATGAGAAGGGGAAACATTTTGTAAACTGCGAAATAAACTATCGATTCTGCCTGGAGATTCTTTCTCCCAAGTTTGTAACATCTGCTTAATTTGGACACGCTGTAAGTTTTCTTGTGAACCACAAAGATTACAGGGAATGATAGGAAACTGTCTGGCGTTAGCGTAACGTTGAATTTCTCTTTCGGGACAGTATGCTAATGGTCTAATTACTATATGTTGCTTATCATCGGTTAATAGTTTAGGGGGCATAGCTTTTAGTTTGCCCCCATGAAACATATTAAGAAATAAGGTTTCGACAATATCATCTCGATGATGACCTAAAGCAATTTTAGTTGCTCTTTCTTCTGTCGCTACTCGATATAAAATACCCCGACGCAAACGAGAACACAAACCACACATAGTTTTTCCTTCGGGGATAACTCTGGTGACAACGCTATAAGTATCTTGGGTAACGATGCGATAGGGTATACCTAAATTAGTTAAATACTCTGGCAGAATGTGTGTGGGAAAACCAGGTTGCTTTTGGTCGAGATTAACAGCTAGAAGCTCAAACTTAACGGGAGCTTTTCGTTGTAAACTGAGCAGCAAATCGAGCATGGTATAAGAGTCCTTACCCCCTGACAAACATACCATCACACGATCGCCTTCTTCGATCATATTGTAGTCAGCGATCGCTTTTCCGACTAAGCCTCTTAAACTTGCTTGTAATCTTTTGAAGGTTTTGGAGGTACGAACCTTCGTTGCTTCCATGCCCTAATTCTCCTTGGTTATTAGATTACTCTTAATCTTTAATTTATACAGGAAAAAATACACTTACCTAACAAATACTCGATCTAAAGCAATGAACATGGATAACAAAATGAGGACAATCTCTACTTTTAAGCTAATACGCAGTTAATTGGCATAATTTACAATGTGTTCAGAAAGCGTCAATCTCTCTCCTCTGCACCTCTGCACCTCTGCACCTCTGCTACCAAAACCCATGCAATTTGAATAAAAATAAGCTTATCCTTTAGTACTGAGATACTGTTCTCTTTTCAGTATAATTCCCCAACCGAAAGCCATAAACATACCGACAATCGAGAAAGGTTCGGGTACAGAAGCTCTAGCTGTATTAAAATCTAACTCTACAGTGATATTAAAAGGAGAACATTGTTCGCTCGTACTTATAGTTGGGCTAGACGAAAGAATCACACGTCATTAATGCGTGGTGCGATTCGTTCATACTAAATCCTCTTAAGAGGAGGGATGTATGGCTTTCCAGTTAAGTAACCCTTCTGGGTTGAGTTCGCACTTAAATCCTTAACTGAAATGATAACTTGTATTCCTTCATGGTGAGGTGATTAAATAAAAACCAAGTCCATGCCTCCTTGTGCGGGAGGAAAAGCACAGAGCGTCCCCCTCGGTGACGAGGGCGAGAAGTTTCCCTTACATCTGGGATGACAACCCAGATGTAATATGCGGGACTGAAAGCGGACAGCGCGATAATTGCTGAAAACGTCTAACCGCTAGCACGAGTCTCATAACCGACCTGGACTAAGGATGTATATCTAAGGAAAAGGAAATCGTGGGGTAGATAAACAAATCATCTACCGAACCGTCCAAAAATGCACAGCAGGGGATATAAGCTAGTGGGTAATACCACACCCTGCGTCTGAAATATCAGACAGAACAATGATATATAACTTTCACGCTGAGTTATATCGCACAAATCAGTTCACACGGGCGGAAAGATGAACCCTAAAGGACTCAAATCAACTGAATACTTAACTATTCAGCAAAGGAATACAGGAACGAAGTAAACCAATCTCATCCCCAGACTAGCTGGTAGGTCTCGTCAAAACCGTATGGTGAGATTAGGGAAGATGGGTCAAGAAGCGATCTGCCTAACTCGAAATGACGAGTAATGCTTGAAAAGAGATGGGGCGGGAATGGGGGCTTCAAAGAAAAGTTGTTAACTCTTGCTTCCAGATCGACCAATTAATAAAGCCCCCCTCCCGGTGCCCAGGAAATGCAGACGTGACCCGCAATATACCAATACTAAAGGCTCAAGTAGTAGCAAATATGCCTAATACAGATTTAACAACGAATACTGTGGGATGGAGAGATATCAACTGGCGAAAAGTCGAAAGATATATCTTTAAGTTACAAAAGCGCATTTACGTAGCATCTCGTCGTGGAGATGTAAAACAAGTCCGAAAACTCCAAAAAACATTGATGAGGTCGTGGTCTAATAAGGTATTAGCGGTACGGCGGGTAACTCAAGACAATCGAGGCAGTGCGACCTGAAAGGTCGATTAAATTGAGACTCCGCAGTCTCTCTGGGATTTCTACCCCAGACCTTCATAGAGGAATCCGTAGATAACGGTACGTCACGGCTTA
>JAAUYH010129827.1_pt1 | contig 18403 bp, 19 predicted proteins | sample 7278061 | NCBI WGS metagenome assembly JAAUYH01 (sample SAMN14350203, study PRJNA611818) | marine sediment metagenome | isolation source: surface marine sediment (0.6m) | place: French Polynesia: Moorea | collected 2018-08 | reverse complement strand
ATAAAAACCTGAAGATCAAAAACCAGACCTTCACTATTATCAAAAATTCCTACGGGTAGGTAGTAATGGTTGTTTTCTTTCAATCTATAAAATAGATGGCTCCCACAATTTTTGCAGAATCCACGCTCTGCCCATTCAGAAGATTGATAAACTCCGATATTTTCTGCCCCAGAGAAGCTCAGCTCCCCTTCACACTCTACTACTAGCAAAGGTCCTCCACCCCACTTGCGACACATACTACAATGACAGGCTGCCACATGATTACTAATACTACTGCTGGATATACTCACCGCTCCGCATAGGCAGCTACCTGTTAGAACCTTGGCATTAGACATGATTTCTTCTCCTTGCATTAGACATCTTCACAAATAAATCTGCTCAAAACCTGGTAAAAAAATTTCAGGAAATCACTTAAACTCTTCTGCCATCGGTCTTGTTTGTAGGGTACTAATAATGGGTTCCAGATTTACGATGATGAACCGCTGTTACCCCCTCAGATTGCAATAACTTACCCTTTTCCGCCGTCGCATAGACTAGCCAATGATCGCCACATTCCATCCTGTTAGCAATGCGACATTCCAAATAAGCCAAAGCATCGGTCAAAATTGGACAACCATTCGCAGCTTCCTCTATTGCTACTCCCAGAAAACGATCCTCTCCGGGGGCAAAAGGTTTGAGAAACTGTTTCATCAAACCAATATGCTCACCTTGTTGCAGGATATTCAACACAAAACTGCTACCAGTATGTAACATAGATTCGATCGCCCGTTCTTTGGCAACCGCTACCGTAATACCTGGAGGATTAAAAGTGGCCTGAGAAACCCAAGAAGCCAGCATGGCGCCTTTAAGTTCTTCCTGTTTGCTGGTGACAACACAGAGAGAACCGATTATTCTTCCTAAGGCTTGTTCGGTACGGGCAACTTCAGAAGTTCCACTAGCAGCTTTTGGTTTACTAGCTCTTTGGGCTTTTTTCAGGAGCTGGGCGAAATCGGTTCCCGCTTCTTCACAGGTTTTAATAATCTTGTCAGTTGGTTTAAACTTGACGCGAATCGTTTTAAAACCAAAACTATAGCCAGCATTACGGAATTTAGTCTCTAAAATATCGATCGCCTCACCACTCCAACCATAGGAGCCAAATACTCCTGCTAGTTTGGTTTTATTGGTATTTGCTAAGACAATACCCAGAGCGGTTTGGATCTGAGTTGGGGCATGACCACCCAATGTAGGCGAACCCATGATAAATCCGCTGGCTTTTTCTACTGCGGTTTTAATCGTTTCCGGCTCCGCAAATTCAGCATTAATTGATTCGACAGCAACTCCTGCTTTGGTAATCCCTCTGGCGATCGCCTGAGCGATAGTTGCCGTGTTACCATAGGCGGAAGCATAAATTAACGCTACGGACGTTGCGCGAGCGCTCTGTTGTTTCAACCATTCCCGATAATGGGTGTTTAACTCTCTGAGGCCAAATTTAATTAAGCATCCGTGACCTACAGCATAGATTTTAGCTTTTTTATCTGCTATTTTTTCTAAAGCCGCCCCAATTTGACGAGCATGGGGAGCCATTAAACAATCAAAATAGTACCGCCGATCTTCAAGATCGTTAGTCCAACCCTCATCAAAAACGCGATCGCCACACACATGCATGCCAAAAAGTTTATCGGTATATAAAACCTCAGATTGGGGATCGTAGGTACAAAGTAAATCGGGATAACGGGGATTAGGAGTCAAGATAAACTCTAGCTGGCGATCTTGCCCGATATTGAGGGTATCTTCCCCCTTAATAACATGGATATTTAATTCGTGATCTTCGAGGATTTTCCGTAACGAGATCGCGCCAGGATTAGAACAAACTATAGTGAGATTGGGTGCTAAAGGTAATAACCTTTTTAGGGTAATCGCCCGATTAGGATTAATATGTCCTAAAATCAGATAGTCAATAGATTCAAGATCAATCCTTTTTTGGAGCGCGTTGATAAAGATATCAGAAAAAGACTCCCCAGGGATATCAATTAAGACAGTGCGATCGCTATCTATGAGATAGGAATTAGCTGTTGTTCCCTTTTGCAGGGAATATTCGATTTCAAATTTTAGTCTAGTCCAACTACGCGATCTAAATACACGGGTGTCGGATGTAATAGGAAAGACTTGAACATCTTTGGCTCTATCTGAGGACATAACAAATATTACTCGTAAAAGTTAGACTAAGCTTGCTTTGATCTAGTTTACCGTCTTGAGCGATCTGTAATGATATCAACCCAGTATTCACTCTCAAAAAGACAGTAAAAGTAATCATCTACTATGGGATTTAGCTTATCTTGAACGAGAAATATAAATCTCACCCCACAGGGGGAGAGTTGACTATTTATTACCGTGATACTTACTTACAGCTATGCTAATTCCCTAATCAAATCGCCATGACCGAACAGTCAGCTGAATGATAGGATCGCTGTATCTTTAGTTAGAGATTCCTACTATGAGTGTCCGTGTTTTAACAGTATTATTTATTTCCTGTCTTTTATGGTTGACTAGTTTTCTAATCACGCCCCAAGCTAGTGCTTTGACTTCCGTTGATTTATTTGATCTAGATTATGAACTTTGCACCGGAGATAATGCCCAAGGTGGTAGTGTGAGCAGTGGCAGTTTGAGTCCCACTAATTGCTTTTTTATTACTGGCAAAGCAAAAAATACGTCAGGAAAACCGGTTGTTGATGCTGACGTATACGGAAGAATCTACGATGCCAATAACAATCCCGTCATGGCAAATCGGAGTAGAGTTGGGGGGATTGTTTACGTACCTCCAGGTGTTAGTGATTTTAAAATCAGAATTAGTATTCCGACTACTCAACCAACACCTTTAAAACTTGAGCAATTTAAAGCTTCTGGATTTGCCGGAAAGGTACGCCCTTATTATTATGATGATTTCAAACCATAAAATTTAACTAAACAAAGGCAACTAAAGAACCCTGGATAAACTGTAAGGCTATGATCGCTAAAATTGCCGAAAAGTCTATCCCACCCAAGGGTGGGATGATAGACCGAAAAATATTTAAGTAAGGATCAGTAATGGGACTAAGAAAAGAGATAATATTACCTGCCCATTCAGCATTTTGAAACCAAGACAGTAAAATTCTCGCGATTAAAAGATAGCCATAGATCTCAAGGAATTTATAAAGGCTAACAACTATAAGAGCAACTGGGTCCATAAATCTAAGTTCTCCAAATTTTATCAGATATAAGTTTCTTTCTCCGATTATACTAACTCGATCACCTTCATAATATAAAGTAGCGTTATCCGATTATCTTTTTTTCTCTGACCTCGAATCAATTTGTCTAACCACAGTTAATGCAGAATAACTAACTCCGGCGGTACCTTCGCCAGGATGGGTAGAATCTCCTACTAGCCAGATATTTTTAATTGGAGTCCGATTGGCAAAGCCAAAAGGTCCAAATGTGGAGATTCGCTGGCCAATACCGCCTACTATACCTCGCTCCCGAGCTGTATATTTGGCAAAAGTGCGGGGAGTCGCTGTGTCTTGATGAATAATGGTGTCGGTCGTGAGATTAAAATAAGTTCCTAAGCGAGCGATCGCCTCTCGGGTATATTCTGCTTTAATCCGCTCGTAATCTTCTTTAGTACCTTGCCACCAGATCTTAGTATCGGTAAAAGAAGAAGCAATAATCGTGGCATTACCCTCGGTAGCGCGTCCATCTCCGGGTTTACTGACAGAAACGAATAAAGAGTTATTTTCTCCAATAATGCCTGCGTAATCATAGAGAAATTGGAGATGGGGGGGACAGTCGCGGGGAATCGCTGCTTGCTTGACTCCCAAATAAATGACAAACGCTCCTGATGCTTCTGGTAATTTGTCTACTCGCTGTTTATATCCTGAGAAAAGAGATTGGTTGTGAGGGGATGGGTTGAGTAACTGGACCAGATTTTGTACCGTCACGTTGGTAACTATTTCATCGGCACGTTCGACGCTAATTTTGCCTGTTTTTTGATTGCGCACTTTTACCGAGACTGCTTTTCCTTGTTGAGTCTCAATTGACTCGACACGATGACGCATCAATAGTTTACCGCCATATTTCTCTAAACCAGCTACCAGGCGATCGCTTAATACCTGCATACTACCTTGAAGGTGAAATAATCCTTGGGGTGCTTGAGAAACAGCTAAAGCTGTCGCTGCATAGAGCAAAGCGGTTTCGTCGGCACCTACCTGGGAATAAAGTTTAAGCTGCATATCAAGAAAAGTTTTCAGCCTCTGATCTTGAGCTAAACCATAAAGCTTTAAGGCATCTGTTACACTCATCAAAGTGAAAGGAACAGTCACTAAAGTATCTAATCTCACTGCAGAAACTAATTGCCAAAAATCCCAAAGATTACGGGGCGGTAATACAGGATCTCGACCCTGAAACTTCCAACTAGCAGTAAATAACTTATTTAATAATTGCCAAAAGGGCTCACTTCCAGGAAATTGTTTTTGTCTCTCCTCTTGCCATTGATTCGGATCTCGCCAGACATTAATCGGCTCAGTTTCTCCTGGCAAGAATACCGAACAGGCAGGATCGCAGTTAGTCGCAGCAGGGGGTTCAATTGCTAATTCTTGAAAAATTCGCTGGTGAATGCCTCCAGGCTCTAATCCTGCGACCTGGGTTGCACCGACATCAAAGGTAAAACCGCGACGCTTGAAAGTAGAAGCACAACCCCCTGGCACGATCGCTTGATCGTAGATTGTGACATCATAACCTCGTTTTGCGAGTAAAGCACCTGCGGTTAATCCGCCAATTCCTGCACCAACTACAATTACACGAGATTTGGGATTGTGAGGTAAGGCATTCTTCATTGAGGTTTTATTGTTTACATTTTTTAACAATCACTTATTATTTTTTCATAATTTCTCCTCTAGGTAAATCAAATTGCCAAGCTTGTGATGGGAATTCGTGATCTTCAAAAGAGACTACACCTTCGTGTTAAGCGTGAACGCATACTAAGAGAAACGACGGACGGGGCGCATGAGTTCTGCATTAAGACGACGAAATCAGACCCTCGCCTTACTCTAACTTCGTGCAACTTACAATAATAAAAAAAGAGGATAGGATTGAAACGGTGTTTAGCCACGACAAGCGTGTTCCTTAGCCCAGAATAAAGAAGCTGGGCTTGTCCCCAGAACACGGAGCTGGGTAAACAGATCGGTGCTCTGGATAAACCAATTGCTGACATCACTTTGCACCTATTCGGGAGCAAGATTCTGCGGAATCCTTCCCGCGCTTGTTACCTAAAAATAATTCATAAAGAGGAGCCATTAAATGGGTAATTTTTTTACTTTAGTAATCTTATTTTTTCTTGGTTCAGGATTATTGAGTTCTGTCAAAATAGTTAAAGAGAAAGAAGAATATCTTGTCGAAAGTCTAGGGAGTTATAAAAAAACCCTAGAACCAGGCTTAAATTTTACTGTTCCTTTTATCGATAGAATTACTTACAAAGATACTATTCGCGAAAAAGTTCTGGATGTTCCTGCTCAATCTTGCATTACCCGCGATAACGTATCCATTGCCGTTGATGCTGTAGTTTACTGGCGGATCATGGATATGTACAAATCATACTATAAAGTAGAAAATCTTAGAGATGCGATGGTTAACCTAGTTCTGACGCAAATACGCGCTGAAATGGGAAAATTAGAACTAGATCAAACTTTTACTGCTCGTACAGAAATTAACGAAACCTTACTCCGAGAATTAGATGTTGCCACAGATCCTTGGGGGGTTAAAGTAACTAGAGTAGAACTTAGAGATATCATGCCTTCCAAAGCAGTTCAAGACTCGATGGAATTGCAAATGGCAGCGGAAAGACAAAAACGGGCAGCAATTCTGACTTCTGAGGGGGAAAGAGAATCTGCAATTAATTCGGCTCAAGGAAAGGCAGAATCAAGAATTTTAGAAGCTGAAGCGATGAAAAAAGCCGCAATTCTTAGAGCAGAAGCCGAAAAACAAGCCATTCTTCTCAAAGCTGAAGCGGAAAGAGAAGAACAAATCATGACTGCCCAAGGCACCGCAGAAGCCATAGATATTGTGGTCGAAAAACTCAAACAAGATCCCCAAGCAGAAGACGCTTTAAAATTCTTGTTGGCGCAACATTATCTGGAGATGGGTAAAGAAATTGGCAATAGCCAGAGTAGTAAAGTAATGTTCTTAGATCCTAGTAGTATGCTTTCGACGATCGAAGGAGTTAAATCAGTAATCAGTAAACATTGACGAGCGACCCCGCGTCGGCGAAAGACGCAAGGGAACGCGCGAGTTTAAACATTTATCAGAAGAAGAAGGAGGTACTTAGAGAAAAGTTACCTCTTACTTCTTACCTCTTACCTTTTACTTAAACAGCTGCTTCAGCTAAACGATACTGTTTCAAGGCTTCAACTTTATCTAGTCTTTCCCAAGGTAAATCTAAATCGGTTCTGCCAAAATGTCCGTATGCAGCAACATCTTGATAGAAACAACCACCTCTTTCTTTGGGTAAATTACGTAAATTAAGGGTTTGCAGAATCCCAGCAGGACGGAGTTCAAAATGTTTGAGCACAATTTCTAGTAATTTATCTTCATCAATTTTGGCAGTACCAAAAGTTTCTAAGAAAACACTAACAGGTTTAGCAACTCCGATAGCATAACTTACTTGTACCTCGCATTTATCTGCTAAACCAGCAGCTACAAGATTTTTAGCCACATAACGGCAAGCGTAGCAAGCACTACGGTCAACTTTTGTGGGATCTTTACCAGAAAAAGCGCCACCACCATGACGGGAATAACCACCATAGGTATCGACAATAATTTTTCTGCCTGTTAAACCAGAATCTCCTTGAGGTCCGCCGACGACAAATTTTCCTGTAGGATTAACTAGAAAACGAGTATTAGCATCGGGTTTGAGGTCAAGATCGTCAAAAATTGGCTTAACTACCTTTGTCCAGAGATCTTCTTTGATTTTCTGCTGTACATCATCGTTATCTGTGAGATCTCCAATAGTTGCTGTATGTTGAGTAGAGATCAGAATAGTGTCAATACCTACAGGTTTGCCATCTTCATAGATTACCGAAACTTGAGTTTTCCCGTCGGGGCGCAGATAGGATAATTCTCCTGATTTGCGAGCGGCAGTTAAACTGCGGGAAATTCGATGAGCCAAACTAATGGGCATGGGCATTAGTTCAGGGGTTTCATTACAGGCATAGCCAAACATCAATCCTTGATCACCTGCACCAATTTTGTCTAACTCATCATCGCTGAGTTCACTGCGTTGCTCTTGGGCAGAAGTTACTCCTTGGGAAATATCAGGAGATTGTTCGTCTAAAGCAATCAATACTGAACAACTATCAGCAGAGAAGCCATTTTCAGCGTGAGTGTAGCCAATTTCGGCTATTTTATTTCTTACTAATTTGACATAATTAACTTCTGCTTGGGATGTTATTTCTCCTGTCACCAAGACTAAACCTGTATTGACAACTACTTCAGCAGCAACTCGGCTTAGAGGATCTTGAGATAATAAAGCATCTAAAATAGTGTCAGAAATTTGGTCACAAATTTTGTCAGGATGACCTTCTGTAACCGATTCAGATGTAAACAAGTAACGACTAGACAATTTATTTAATCCTCTCTTTATAATAAGATCGACTGATCAACATCAATTTTGTCAGCACGGTGATTGGTCATAGTTGGGTATTATCCAACTGCCTCTCAACGTCAAAAGATTTTAAGACATATTAGCAATATATTTTAAGGGTTAAGCCTTAAAGTTATCTAAGTTCAATGTAAATCAGACCATAACAAAATGGCGACTTCAAGCTATCAAATAATGAGTTGATTTGTCCAAAATCTTAATATCATCTAAATGACTTATCGTTGCATCTGCTTGAGATAAATGTTCTGTATTGGGACTTTCCCAGGAAATACCAATAGTTCCTGCTGCACCTGCTTGTTGTGCCATGATGATATCTCCTACAGAATCTCCTACCATTAAAGTATTATGGGGTTCAACGCCAAGATTTTGACAAGCTTTGAGGTACAGTTTGGGGTCTGGTTTTTGTAAATTGCCATCAGCTCCGCTGGCACTAACGTGATCGCTGCCTACTAATACTTTAAAATAATCTTTAATTTGTTCTTGCTCGACAAACCTGTTGATCCCAGTCAGAGAATCGGCAGAAATAATCCCCAATTGGCATTTAGCTGTTATCAGCTTCTGTAAGAGGGGTAAAGTTCCCGGAAACATAGGGGTAGATTTTTTTGTCGGAGTAATATTTTTGCCAGCTTGTTCAAAAGCTCGATAAGCAATTTCTTTGGCTTGATACCACCCACAACCACTACTAGCAATCAAAGCTGCTGCCGCTAGTTCATTATCTTTTCTACTACCTACTGCCATTAGACCTTTGGGATCGATTTTACCCGCCTTGAAACCGAATGTTTTGGGTAAATAGTCCTCAATACCAAATTTATGAACAGATAGCAAACGAATTCTCTCAGTTACTAGCTGATGTAAATAAAGGCGAGAATCTTCTAAAGTCCCATCTTTATCAAAAAAAATTGCTTGAATATCACTAAATATTTTGTCTTTACAGATAAGTCTAGTCATATTGTTACTGAGATTACTTTAATAGAAGTTAGGTATGTAGCGATTAACTCTCGATATTTTTCGTATTTTATGACAATACTGACGCAAAAAACAATGTAAGAAAAAAATAATTTGTCAAGATGGCAAAGAAGAGGAAAGAATAATTTATTCTCCTTGTAAAACTTGAGAAAAAAGTTGAGGAAATTTTTGCTCGGCTTCTTGAAGGTTTACATGAATTGTCATGAGACAGAAGAACTATTAGAACTATTGTTTTATTATATGATCGCAGATATCGTCTCAGGTGTTGCGCGATCACTATTTAGTGCGATCGCTTGTCCTTATTCAAAGAGGCAAAGGAAAATGATTGAATCAGAATTGCTTCAGGAAAAATATCGTGTTCAAAAAAAATTAACTGAAGAATGTAAAACAGTTAGAGAATATTTAAAACACTCCCATCTTGCAGCTAAAGAAATTGCCAAATCACGTGGCTTTTCTCCGCGATATGTTGAATTATCGAATAATACTATTCAATTTAGGAAGTCGGATAAACAATAAGGATGCCAGTAATCAGTAGGTTTCTCGGAATCGTGATCGTAATGTATTGGAATGATCATTCCCCACCTCACTTTCATGCCAAGTACGGAGAATATGAAATAACGGTAAATATAGACAATGGAGTAGTCGAAGGTAGATTTCCGAAAAGAGCTTTGCGGCATGTACTAGAATGGTATGAACTTTATAAAGAAGAACTCATGGAGGATTGGGAACTATGTCGCAATCAGGAAATGCCTAGACCAATTGACCCCTTGGAGTAATTGCTATGTTTTTACATGTTACGGATGCACAATACTGTGAAGAATACAAGGTCGAAGTCACCTTTAACGACGGTCGAAAAGGAATAGTAGACTTCGAGAATTCTTTATCGGGCAAAGTATTTGAGCCTTTAAAAGATTTAAAACTTTTTTCTCAGCTAAAAGTCGATCCCGAACTAGACACAATAGTCTGGCCTAATGGAGTAGATTTTGCCCCTGAGTATATTTATTTCCTGGCATTTCGAGATATTCCAACTCTTCAAACTCAGTTCAGGGAATGGGGATATATCGCCGAACCAAACACCCAACTTAGTCGAGCATAATTTAGAAATCGCATATCTTGTCTAAGACATTGCGCGATCGCTAATTGGTAATTTTAAAGTTTGTTTTTTTATTTCTTTAATCGATATTCATAGTGTGACCACATTCTCAGAATTTCAACAGTTTTGGTTTCTTTAATAACACGATAAACTAATCGATGCTTGATATTAATACGGCGAGAATAACATCCTTGTAAATTTCCTACTAATTTTTCATAAAAAGGAGGAGAAAGAAAAGGATTTTTTCTAAGAATAGCAATCAGTTCTTTAACTTTGTTGATGCGTTTCTGTAATCTGATCAATTAGGTTATCAAGGTTGGGGGTTACTTCTGGTAATTAAAGTGAATCCATATTGATGGTTTTACGATAAATAGTCCATATTGATTATACAATAACTATTCAGCGATCGCTTATTTTATAGTGCGATCGCATTTATTAAATCAACTATGCTCCTGAAGAATCATACTATAATTGTGAATTTTAACTATCATGGAAAATCAACTTCTGAAAAGAATTACTCACAATCAAGATATTTGCCACGGAAAACCATGTATTCGAGGATTGAGATATCCTGTTGAATTTATCTTAGAACTTCTTAGCTCAGGAATGACAACGGAAGAAATTTTGGCTGATTACGATGATCTAGAACCAGAAGATATTCAGGCAGTTTTGCTTTTTGCTGCACGACTAAGTCAAATAAAAAGTATTCATAAAATTGCTTCATGAAGTTTTTAGTTGATGCTCAATTGCCCATTCGGTTAGCCAGATTTTTGCAAGCAAGTGGCTATGATACTTTACATACGAGAGATTTACCTCAACAAAATGCAACTTCAGATAGTCAAATTAATGATGTTTCTATTTAATGAGTTTTGTAAGTGAAAATTCCAAATAGAGATCGAGCAATTATTGAGCAAATCAAAATCACTGAATATTTATTGAATACTCAGCATAAACGTGGTGGCTCAAAAGCAAAAATATTGCTTCGGTTTGGATATTCTTTAGAAAATTGGCAACAGCTAGAATTAGATCTTCGTCAACTCGCGCGTTCCCTTGGCGAGGAAACCTCGCCGGGGTCGCTCGTCAGTTTCACCTCAATGCTGATGTTGATATAGTTAAAGAGACTGCATATGGGGTAAAGTATGAAGTAAGAGCCGCATTAATAACTCCGACTAGTAAGCAATTGTTTGTTAGAACCGTTTGGCAAATAGATAAAGGTACAGATTTACCTCGCTTAATTACCCTAATTCCTGATAAGTAATATTGGAGGCTAAAATGGATTTTCCCCTATATTCAGATGTTATCCTTTTACGTGATCTGACCGAAGAAGGTCTATACTCTGGAGATATTGGAACAGTGGTTGAGATTCATAATGTTAGTGGAATGGAAACAGGCTACAGTGTGGAGTTTTTCGATATGCTTGGTAACACTGTAGGAGTTGTGACATTGCCAATGAGTGATTTCCGTTTACCAACAAGTGCGGATAGACCAACCGTTAGACTTATGGCAAAGACTGCGTAATTTGAGATTCTTAAGTAGTGCGATCACCTGATCTATACTTTACTTTCTGTGATCGCTATTTATTGCGATCGCTTGTTCTGAACTAAGAAACCAAGAGAGAACTGAAGTTAAAGATATTCCAACTCCAGTTCCATTAGATTAGACCTACCCGAAAAGAAGCAACACTAGATAAGCCAATGGATAGAGGCTTTCTAATAAGTTTATTACATAGGCATCAGCTGAGATATCGATAGATATCATCGTTACTATTAACGCCAAAGACAGTGCCATCCGCAGCAACAGAAACCCACTTCAAGCCGCCAGCAATTTGTTGCCACGAATTCTCCCCTGTGTACTGATAGATATTATCGCTACTGTTAACACCCCAGATGTCACCAGCTGAGCCCACAGAAATTTGCTTAAGCTTACCGGCAATTTGACGCCATGCACACATTTCAACTCTCCTTTTTTTTATTAAGTTTGAGCCATAGGTTTTTCGACAAAGAGATTAGATTAAAACTTTCGTAAAAACCTATCTCATCAGATAGCCATATCTAATTCTATCCTTAATAGATTATTGTGAACTAGGCATAGATATACGAAGCAAGCTAACAATTCATATGTTGTAATATTCCCATATGTCTAACGCAATATAAAGATGAGATGGAAAATCTTTCTTGCTATTAGCCTAATGCAAATTTAGATTAAGAATAATTTCAACTATCATTCATTAAATCGGAAAAATATTCAGAATTTTTTTGTCACTAGTCTATGACTCTCTTATTTAAAGATAATTAGAATAAAATCTGAAAGATCAATTCATTCATATTTCTTAACTTATGCGATATCAAAAAAACAAAGTGATGCAGATTCAACTATCACTTGATTCTACTTTGTAAATTTAGTGTAGAGATTTTTGATGTAATAAAACATAAAAGCAAGGAATAATAAACAAAGTCAACAAAGTTGCAAAAACTAAACCAGAAAAGACGACTATTCCCAAAGGTTGCAAAAACTCTGAACCTTCACCAATTCCGATCGCCAGAGGAAACATTCCCAATACAGTAGTAATAGTTGTCATTAAAATTGGTCGTAATCTAGTACTTGCTGCTTTAATAATTACCGCCTGACGACTTCCTTTCCCGATTTGATAAAGTTGGTTCGCTAATTCAACCATGACAATGGCATTATTCACCACAATTCCTACCAGTAACACTACTCCGACTAAGACCGTTGCCCCAATAGCTGTATCGGTAATAAATAAACCAAAAATTCCCCCAGCTAAAGCTAAAGGAACAGTTAGCAAAATAACCAAAGGATCGATTAAAGAATTATATTGCACTGCCATCACGACAAATACCAGAAATACAGCTAAACCCCCTAATAATTTCAAAGCAGATCGAATTTCTTGGTTAGAACGAGCTGCATAACTAGGTAAAACAGTAATGCCATCAGGTAAATCAATATCTTGTATTATCGTATCTAGTTCAGCAAGAGCATCGCTAAGTCTCGCCCCTTCATTGAGACTTCCTTGAATAATATATACTGATCGCCGATCTATACGTTGAATTTCTCCTGGGGCTTTCCCTAACTCCAAATTTGCTACGTCTTTTAAAGCTATAGAGCGATCGCTGCTGGACAAAATAGGTAGTTGTTTCAATTGGGAGAGTGACTGGCGGGAATTGGCATCTAATTGTACTCGGATGTCGATTAATCTTTCATCCCGTTGTAACTGAGTGGGTATGGTACCCGCAATCGCATTTTGGACGGTTTCCCCTAAGTCTTGAACGGTTAAACCTATATCTGCTAATCTGACGGAATCGGGTAAGACTCGAATTTCTGGTTGTTTAGGGTCGAGATCAGACCTAAATTGAGCTAAACTAGCTTTTTCATCTAATATTTTGAGAACTCGGTCGCCAGTTGCTTCTAACAGCTCCAGATCTTTGCCTTGCAAAATTAAATCTAGGTTAGCGTCTACTGGAGAATTATTTAATCTTAAGCCGCGAATCGTTCCGGGAAAAATTCGCAGACTGATATCCACTAGATTAAGTTTTTGGAATTCTTGATTAATCTTGGTGATGAAAGCATCTAAGTTACTACCTGGACGAAGAGTAATATTAGTCGAACTGCGAAGCAGATTTTCAATAGTTACATTTCCAAAGAGAAATCCCCCAACACTAGTAAAACTATAGGCAGTTTCTGGTTGACTCATAATAATTGAGTCTACCTCTTCCATAACTCGCTGATTGTTTTGCAGATTAGTTCCTGGCGGAAAACTGGCGAAAACAAATGCCTGACCTGTATTAATTTTCGGCAAAATCTCTTGGGATAGATTTTGGAGCATCCCGTAACTGGTGCCACCGATAATCGTAAATGCCAAAGCGATCACCAAGATACGATAACGCAATATACTATCGAGAAGACGTTGATAATTATAAGTTAATCCTAAAAAACCCTGATTAAACCAAACCAAGAGATTCCATTGATTAACGTTACTAGAAATAGGAATACTCAATAAACGGGAAGCCAACATCGGTACGACAGTTAAGCCTAAGAGCAAAGAAGCCGCGATCGCAAAACTAATAGTTAGAATCAATTCCCGAAACAACAGAGAAAACAAACCACCAATTAACAAAAAAGGCAATACTGCAACCAGATTCGTCGCTGTAGAAGCAATCAACGCCGATTCCACCTCCTGACTGGCAATTATCGCCTTTTCAATGACTCTTTTCCCCGTCTTCCCCTGCTCCCCTGCTGCTCTCTTTTCCCTATCTCCTGTTCTCCCTATCTCCCCTATCTCCCCCATCTCCCGCTCCCCAACCTTAGTAGCAATATTCTCCAGCATCACAATCGAGTTATCAACGACAATTCCCACTCCTAGAGCCAAACCCCCAAGACTGAAAATATTGATTGATAAGCCAAACAATTTCATTAAAATAATTGCAGTTAAAGTAGCTAAAGGAATCGCTGTGACAATAATCAGGGTTTGTCGTAGCGAACCCAAAAAGAGAAAAACCGCTACCGCAGCTAAACAAGTTCCCAACAAACCGGCGATCGCTACATTTGAGATTGAATTACGAATAAAAACTGACTCATCTCTGGTGGTCACCAATTTCATATCAGCAGGAATTAACCCTGAATTGCGTAACTGCTGTAACTTTTTTTCTACCTGTTCAACAACTGTGACAGTATTGGCGTCGGGTTGTTTTTGCAGGGTAACTTTCACCGCTGGTTCACCATTTAACGAGACAAATACCCTTTGTTCGGCATTACCATCAATAATTTTGGCAATATCTCTGACATAGATCTTATTGCTGACTCTGTCATCATTACTATCCAAATCCAAAGCCAAATTAGCGATTTCCGCCGCCGATTGGAATCTTCCCACAGTACGAACTAAAGGTTCACCTAAATTATCCCCAGCACCACTTAACCTTCCTCCCGCCAGATCGAGATTCCGCTCTGACAACGCATCCAAAACTTCATTAAAACTCAGACCAAAAGCCTGTAACCTTTGCAAGTCAACTTCCAATCTCACTTCTTCTGTCAAACCACCAGTCACATCCACCGCCGCGACTCCTGGGATAAGATTTAACTCTCGACTCAACTCCTCATCAGCAAAAATTCTTAGATCCAAATCATTCAACGAAGCAGATTCTAAGGCAAACTCATAAATTGGGAACTGAGAAGGAGCATATTTAAACAGACGCGCTTCAGTAACCAAGTCAGGTAAGCGATCGCGATTGCGATTAAAAGTCGCCGTCGTATCGGTTAAGGCGCGATCGATATTTCCTCCTGGCTCAAAATAGAGATTAATCCTGACTCTTCCTTCGCGAGTACTTGAGTATATTTGCACTACTCCTTCGGTAGCACCCAAAGCTTCTTCTAAGGGTTTGGTAATTTCTTCTAAAGCTACTTCTGGAGAAACTCCAGGCGCAGTAACGGCTACCCCAATACGGGGATAGGTGATAGCAGGTAACAAATCTACTTGTAAGCGAAAAATAAAAAAAATCCCCACCACAATTACCGCCAAAGCCAGCATCAAAGTACCAATGTGACGACGGATGGCAACAGCACTGATAGAGTTTTTTCCTAGATTCATTACGAGGGGCGATTAACTAAGGAAGGCAGAACAAGAATACTATAATGAACTTAACATAAATTAAGATTTCTTTTATATTCTCAAATATTCTATTATCATTCAAGAACTGCCGTTTTAAACCATAGTTTTTAAATACTGATTCAGATTTATAACCGATGATTAGCTTAGGTTGTTACTGGTAGAGTGAAATGGATGCTGCTTCCTTGTTCTTTACCTGCAGAATGAGCCCAGATTTTCCCTCCTAGACTTTGAATAATTTGAGAGCAAATAGTCAAGCCAATACCCACTCCATTAACAGTCCGTTTAAGGGCATTTTCTTCTTGATAAAAACAATTAAAAATCGCCTTAAGATTATGAGGCGCAATTCCCCGACCGGTATCAGAAATAATTACTTCTAACAATTGATTTTCCTCAGCTTTCGACAAATTTGATAGTCTTTCTGTTGATTCCTTCTGCAACTGAACTTGAATTGTAATTTCTCCCTGAGGCTGGGTGAATTTACAAGCATTATCTAACAGTTTAGTTATGGCTTCTACTAAGCGATCGCCGTTAGTTTTTATCTTAGGTAACTCTAAAGGTAGTTCCATCTTAATTGTTGGTAATCTGCGACCAGACTTTTTATGTTTAAACCCAGTAAGAGCTAGCTCTAAAATTGATTGAACTTCCACATATTCTTGATGCTGGTAAAGTTGTCCCCGTTGTAACCTGGCTAAAGTGAAAAAATCCCTGATTAATTGCTTTAATCTTTCTAGATCATTTAAAGCAATTTCTAGCATTTCTTGTTGATATGCTTCATCTTTATTATGTGTTTCTAATTCAAGAGTTAAACTTTCTAAGCAAACTTCAATAGTACATAAAGGAGTTCGTAGTTCATGACCAACAATAGCAATAAAATTGTGACGAATATGTTCTAAAGTTTCTTCCTGAGATTCATTGAAGTTCAAATTTTGTTCTTTTTGTTTCACCAGATAGGCTAAATCTGTGACCTGATATAGGGGCAAAATTCCCGCTAAAGTTTTTTGCAAAATATTTTCTAGTTCCCGAGAGCGCTCATTATGATTCTCTGACTCCAACTGAGAAACATTGATGCAATCGGTGATTAACTGTCGCAGATAATAAACATCTTGAATCGCTGTATCGAGAAGGAGCTGCTTTGACTCTATTGTCATTGAGGATTCATTGGCCAAGGTTTCTAAGCAAACTTGAATTGTCGATAAAGGATTCCACAACTCGTAACCAACAATAGCAATCAGATGTGTTTCTAGATGTTGGAAAATCGCTAATTCCTTTTGTAATTCAGGATTTACAGCTTGTTTGAGCGCTTGAGCCATGTTTTGATTTTTCTAGATTTTGTAAATATTTGTAAATATTTGTCAAGAATAATAACACAAACGTTACAGCCTTCTCAAAAAACCATGGCTTGCTGGTGATAAAAAGCAAAAAATAGATACCTTAGCGGGAAAATAACTTAAATCAAAGATTTGCTAGCAAATATTAGCTACTAAATCTTCTAAACTAGCTTTAAAGCTCACTATCTATAGCCTAATACTGTAATCAATAATCTTTGCTCAACTCACAACACAAATAAAAGATCAAAGAACGAAAGTAAATCAGTATATTTTGTAAAGTTATGTAGCTTTTCTAAGGAGCAATAGCTAACTAATGGTAATTTAAGAATTGAAGCTTCAGAAGCTTCCCTGACAGAGAGTACAGCTCTTGTCCATGTTCGCTCAAAGGAGGTCAAAACAGCTGTTAAATCTTACATCTGTCTCGTATAAAAAACACAATAGCGCTCAGCTAGAAAGCTGATATTTCCTCAATTAGGATAGTGAGAGTATCTTAAAAAAATAGTTTTACGGCTACTCTAAGTTGGATTTATTAATAGGAGGAAAACTCTCAGTTAGTATTGCTTGGGCGCTATTGTTTTAAGCAATAACATTGCCATTAAATAGTAGTCATATAGCAATTTTCATACTGATGAGGTACATAAACGCTCTGCTTTAGGGAACTGGAATCAGCATGTACCTCTAATTAGTAAACTCTAACCTCTCTTCAACCTGGTACATTTTTGCTGCTGTTGAAGCTATTTTGTTGCAATAGCGATCGCTTTCTCCCAAACCACAATCAAAGCTAATACCAATTTGAATAAAGAATACGACAGATAAATGTAGGGGTTTGGCAGTGCCAAACCCCTAGTTCGGTTTAAAACAGATTACAGGAGAGTTGTAATAGTTGGTATAGAGAGGAAGTGTCACGACGAAATCTTCAGAACCTAGAATTTTGTGAATCTATACTCTATTTCGCGATCGCGAAGCGCCTCGCTTTGCCTGACCACGCAGTGCCAGCCTTTGGCAGACCACGAAGTGCCTACCGAAGGTCTCGCGTAGCGCCTCACTTAGCGCGATCGCCCTTTCGTCAAATCTATCTCCCCGCATAACTAAATTTTCTCTTCAATGGGAGAGATTAATCAGTTCCTATAATAATTAGTTCAAATATACCAGCACTCACCAGGCCGCAAGTCAAGGGGCAGAGAGCTTCTGATTAATTACACTTATAGATAGTATAAAAATAAATTTGTCAAGTATTATTTGCATTTCGTAAAAATATTGTTACATTAGTTTACATAGAAAAGTAACAGCACAGAGAAACGCTCTATGTACACTACTCAACTAGAAAACGAAACTCTTGACGACTACGCTATTAAACCTAAGATGACTTACGCCGAATACCCATCAGTTTATGAACAACGGCGCTACATCTTTCAAAGTGTGATAGACGCCGTTTTTGTTACAGCTACAGTCTTAATTTTCTTTGCAGTGAGCTAATTGCTTGAGAAAAACCAATTAAACAACAACTTTTAATTAATCAAATTTGAATCTAAGGATAGAAAATAAAAATGTTTGCACCTCTAGTAGTTTTGGTTCGTAATAGTCTTGGTAAAACTAAGTTTAATCAGCTTCGGGGTAAAGCAATCGCCCTACATTCTCAAGTCATTACTAAAGTCTGTAATCGGGTCGGAATCGAAAGTAAAACTAGACAAAGCTTTATTAGAACTGCCCGTGACAACGGTAAAAAGTTAGGT
>JAAUYH010029440.1_pt1 | contig 18411 bp, 10 predicted proteins | sample 7278061 | NCBI WGS metagenome assembly JAAUYH01 (sample SAMN14350203, study PRJNA611818) | marine sediment metagenome | isolation source: surface marine sediment (0.6m) | place: French Polynesia: Moorea | collected 2018-08 | reverse complement strand
TCCTCGTCGAACCCTCGGTGTCGGCGGCCGCCGTCGCCAAAGTCCGGCGGCGCAGCGACGCCGTGGCCTCGCTCATTTACACCTCGGGCACCACCGGCTCGCCCAAGGGCGTCATGCTCACCCATAAAAACCTGAGCGCCATGACGTCCAAACTATCGTCGGTCGTGCGCCTCTATCTCAGCGATAGCCTGCTATCGGTCTTGCCCCTGCACCACACCTTAGAATTTTCCGCCGGCATGCTGATGCCGCTGGTCCACGGCTCGTCCATCACCTACCTCGACGAAATCGACGCCGACAACCTGAGCAACGCCCTTTCCAAAGGCTATGCATCGGGCCTCGTCGGCGTGCCGGCCCTGTGGCAACTATTACATCGCCGCATTTTCAAGGCCGTCAGCGAGCGCGGCATTGTCTTCGAACAGGCCTTTGACGCCATTGTCGGCCTGTCGCGCAAACTCTGGGACGGCTCGGGCGTCAATATCGGCCGCTTCCTCTTCTATCCCCTACACCGCAAATTGGGCGGGCGCATGCGCGTACTCATCAGCGGCGGTTCGAGCCTGCCCAGCGACATCCTCACCGCGTTCCGCGGCCTGGGCCTGCCCCTCATTGAGGGCTACGGCTTGACCGAATCGTCGCCGGTTCTCACCGTCATGCGGCCCGAAGATACCCCCGCCATCGGCAGCGTCGGCCGGGCACTGCCGGGCCTCGATATCAGAATCGACGACCCCGATGATCACGGCGTGGGTGAGGTCGTGGCCCGCGGCGCCACCATCATGGCCGGCTACGACCAAAATCCCGATGCCACGGCCGCCGTGCTGCAAGGCGGATGGCTCAAAACCGGAGATCTCGGCCGATTCGACGAAGAGGACAATCTCTATATCGTCGGGCGCAAAAAAGACCTCATCCTGGGACCGTCGGGCGAAAACGTGTATCCCGACGAACTCGAAGACCTGTACGGCGACTCGGCCTACATCAAAGAAATCTCGGTGGTGGGCCTGCCCGTGGCTCAGGGCGAGACGGTGGCCGCTCTGGTGGTCCCCGACTACGACAGCGGCGAGCGCGAATTTGTCCGCGCGCAAGTGCGCGAGCATATGCAGCAGATCTCAAATCAACTGCCGCGCGCCAAGCGCATCAAAACCTTTCACCTCTGGGATCACGATCTGCCCAAGACCGCCACGCGCAAGGTCAAACGCCGCGAGGTCATCGCCGAGCTCGAGCGGCTCGAACGCACCACTGCCATGGCCCATGCCGGGCGCAACCGGGCGCCAAACCCAGGCGCAGGGTCTCGGGCAGAAGCTGCCGGCAACCGCGCCACGGACAAGGGCGGTTGGCTGCGCGATATCTTGGCTCAAGTGTCACAACGGCCGCGGGCGCAGATTCAGGGCGATACCAAGCTCGACACCCTGGGCTTTGAATCCCTGATGTTCTCCGAACTCGTGGTGGCCCTGGAAGCCATCGGCGTCGAGGTGGTAAGCCCCGGCGAACTCAGCGACCTCACCACCGTCGCCGACATCGAAGCCTATCTCGACCGACAGGCGCGACGCCACGCCCATCGGCGCAGCGCCATCGACAAACTGAGCAAAACCAAGCCCGCACCGCAACGCGAACGCGACTTCGGCGACCCCAACTTCGGCGACCCCAACTTCGGCAACAACGACGAGATCCACATCCCCAAAACCGTGGCCCGCATCGGCCGCCGCGGCCTGCGCATGGGCTTGGGTTTGCTATACAACCGCCTGCTCGACACCCAAGTGCGCGGCCAGATCAACGTGCCGCCCTTTGGCGGCTATATCGTCGCCGCCAACCACGCCAGCCACTTGGACATGGGTCTCATCAAACACGCCCTGGGCGACAGCGGCGAGCTCCTCGTCACCCTGGCGGCCAAGGACTACTTCTTCGGCGACCCGGTGCGCAAAGCCTACTTTGAAAACTTCACCAACCTGGTGCCCATGGAGCGCTACGGCTCGCTGCGCGAATCACTGCGCCTCGCTGGCGACGTCATTGCCGCCGGCCATATCCTGCTCATCTTCCCCGAGGGCACCCGCAGCAGGACCGGCCACATGACGACCTTTATGCCCTCACTCGGCTACCTGGCCGTGGCCAACCAATGCGGCATCTTGCCCATGTTCCTGGGCGGCACCTACGACGCCATGCCCAAAGGGAAAACCCTGCCCAGACGAGAACGCGTGCTCGCCCGCGTAGGACCATTTTTGACCCAAGAGCGGGTCAAAGCCCTAGCCGCCGGCAAGCGCCGCAGCGAGGGCTACCGCGACATCTCCGCCCACGTCGAGAGCATTGTGCGCCGGCTGGCCCCGCCCGAGTACGAATGGATGCTGGGGCAAGAAGAGTCGCCGTCGCCGTCGCCATCGTCTTCGTCTTCGTCTTCGTCTTCTGGCGAGGAGCCGGCCACCTCAACGTCGACGAGCGGCAGCGCGCACAACGCGGTCCAAGGGCCGCAGGAGTAACTCGATCATGCAAGTGTTGGTCACCGGAGGAACCGGATTTTTGGGCGAGCACCTCGTGCGCTTTCTGTTAGAGCGAAGCGAACAAAGCGACCATCGCGGGTACCGCGTCCGCGTCTTAGCCCGCTCAGGCTCGTCCGTCATCGCCCACATGGACGTCGGCGGTCGCCGTCCCGAGGTCGTGCGCGGCGATGTGCTTCACGGCCCGGCCTTGGCCCAGGCCCTCGAAGGCTGCGGGGCAGTCTTTCATCTGGCCGGCATGGTCTCACGCAACCGCGAAGACGGTCAGCGCATGATGCGCCTGCACGTGGACGGCACCCGCAGGGTGCTCGAACACATGCACAAGGCCCAGGTCAAACGCATGGTATTGGCGTCGACGTCGGGGACCGTGGCGGTGTCGAAAGATCCCGAAATCATGGACGAAGACGCGGGCTACGCCACCGAGGTCGTCGCCGGCTGGCCGTATTACGCATCGAAAATCTATCAGGAGACCCTGGCCTTTTCCCTGGGCAAAGACCTCGGCATCGACGTCGTCGCCGTCAACCCCAGCCTGCTCCTCGGCCCCGGCGACCGCCGACTGTCGTCGACCAACGACGTCGTCCGTTTTTTGCGCAACCAAATGACCGTGGTGCCCGAGGGCGGCGTCAACTTCGTGGACGCCCGCGACGCCGCCGCCGCGACCCTGGCGGCCCTGGAGCGCGGACGCCCGGGTGAGCGCTACTTGCTCGGTGGTCCCAACTGGACGGTGGAAGAATTCTTCGCCCGCCTGGGGCGGGCTTCCGACCAGACCGCGAAGGCCAAGAGCAAAACCCGCATCCCCCTGCCCGCGCGCTGGCAGCGCTGGGGCGCCAGCGCCATCGAGCACCTGTATCGCTCCCAGGGACGCGAGCCCCCCATCGACCGCGAGTCGGTCGAAATGGCCCAGCATTACTGGTGGATGGACACCAGCAAGGCCGAGCGCGAACTGGGCTTTCGCGTCCGCGAGCCCACGCTGACCCTGGTAGAGACCGTGGCCTACCTGCGCCGCGACCTGGGCATGGACGACTTGTAGCGCGAAGCCGACTTCGCCCGATCGCCCGATGCTGGCGGCGATAGCGAAGCTCGCTTCGTCTTGGCGATCGTCCATTACATTCGATAAGCCGCAGCAAATCGCTGTAATCCTGCGCGGTTACCGCACGGCAGGCGCCAGCCCCATCGCTTGGTACGCAATCTGCTTTATCGCAACGGCATGTCGTCGATTCATCAACACGACATATCAACACGTTGCCAGGAGCAGACTCATGCCAGAATTTGAGGAATTCGAAGGATTGGAAAACGATTTAGAAGAATTCGAAGACGAGGTCGAAGACGAAGACCAAGAAGACGAGGACGACGACGAAGAATTCGAAGGTGAAGAAGAGATCGTCGAAGAGCTAGCTACCGAGTTGCTCGAAATCGAAGATGAAGACGAGCTGGATGAGTTTATCGGTGGGCTTCTCGCTGCGGCAAAGGGGTTGGGCGCCAAGCTCTTGCCCATGGCCAAGTCTCTCGTGGGCAAAGCGTTGCCGCATGTCTTCAGTCTCTTCGGCGGCCGGCGACGAAAACGGCGCCGTCCCCGGCGACGCAGTTTCCGTCGAGGCGGCTATCGCGGCTACCGCGGCTATCGCGGCTATGGCCGCAGGGGCTATGGGCGGGTGATGCCGTGGAGATACGGTCGATATGGTTATGGACGGCCGCGCTACGAGATGGAAATGGATGAAGAGATGGAATTCGAGGCCGCCGCTAGCGTTGTCCGGATGCTCACTTCCGCGGATCGGGCCATCGCCGAAGGCCGCTACCCTGGCAAGGATGGCCCACGCCGCGCACTCAAAGCGGCTGCGCGCAAACACCTGCTCGTGCCACCGTCCAGTGCTGGCAACAAGGTGCTCAAAATGAAGAGCAGCGGCAGCAAACGGGGTACTTGGTATCGCAAGGGCGACAGTATCGTGCTGAAAGGCATCTACTGAACGGGGCATTCACTCACCCATGCGGCGTGAATTGGAACAACCATGCATAGCGAAGGACTACGCCGATGACCGATAGACGAGATAAAGACAAGCTCGCGGAGATGAAGCGCGCCGACCAGGGCCAGCATGGGACAGCGAATCTCGGTGGAACGCGTTTTCAACTCCCTGAGCAGTACGATGAATTTCTTTCTCATGTTCAAGCGATGATAAGTAATGACGGGACGGGCATTATCACGCTACAGCAAACCGGTGTGCTGCCGGCGAGCAATAGCGGCGAAACCAGCCAGGAGGAGGAGCCAGGCAGCCGTCCCCGGTCCAAGACCAAGCCGCCGTCCATCACTCGTAGCGACAGCCGCAACAGCCGCGACTACGAAGACAATGGCGACGACTACGGCAACGGGAATGGCAACGGGAACGGCGGTGGCAGCAGCGGTGGTGGTAACGGTGGCAACGGCAATGGCGGTGGTGAGTCGAGACTGCCAATCGATGTCAGGCTGGTGCGAACCGGTGCCGACCGCACGACGGACGAAGCCCTATGGGAGGTGATTCAAGATCGCACGAACGCTATCAATTATAAGAATTACGAGCACTTCTTGGATGGGCTGATGTATTTGACAGCCAACGAATCACCAGACCATCCCATTGAAAAAGCCGCATACAGCGCCTTTCGAAAGGCTGGAGCGAGCCAACTGCGAGGACGGTACGCCTACAACGTCCTGCGATACGCCACGGAACTCTTTCTACTGCAGGAATGCGGACTCCTGAGCGATGCCCACCTGCTGACCCTCAAGAAAGGCGAGAGTGATTGGCCCATTGACACCGAGCGAGATCAGCTGGCATCCAAGCTGCGCAAAGACTATATGGTGCAACTCGCGCTGGAATACCAAAACGCGGCGCTGCCTTATATGAATCTCATGTATCAGGAACTCGGTGAGATTCCACTCAAACCGTGGATCGGTATTGGCGCAGGTGCAGAAACCTATGGCATCCTGCCCAGTCGGGTTGCCAGTCCATGCCTCATCGAGTTGCTATGGACCTATTGGCACGAAGAAACCGGCCTATTTCGCGCACTCAAAGCCATTTGCCTGCGCTTTCAGAACCGCCGCAGTCGATTGGGCAAGAACGTGCTCGAACGGATGAACCTCGATCCCCTGCGTCCGCTCAACAACTTGCTGTGGGGATACATCCAAGACGAAAGCCGCCGTCTCAGCCTGACACGGCGCAACTACGAGTACGATCACCACTACGGCATCCGCATTCGCGGCAAAGCAGTACAGCCGGTGCGTTCGGTCGATAGTCGGTCTGAATTCATGCGCGCCTTTCACACGCTGTTACACCTATGCTCGAAATTCTACCGCGAAGAAAACGACGCCACCATCTATGCCGACGGCTTCCCAGTACTCAACGCGCTCAAAGAGCTGCATCTGCTCCTGGCTCAGGGAGCCGCCAATCAATGGGGCGATTTGCCGTCGGTATCGCGGGCCGAGAGCATGATGGCGCTGTGGCTCCTGGCCCGACCCGAGCTGCGTGAGTTTCTCAGCAGTCAGACCGCGGTGCCATATGAAGAGCGTTGGATGGGTCGCTTGGACACTATGCGGGCGATGCAAGGATGGGGCAAGACGTCGGTCAGCCACTATCGCGACCTCGCGGTCACCGGGGAGCAGATTTTACTCTCTGTGCGCTTCGGCAACTGGAGCAATGTCCACGTGAGCGATAACGCCGAGCGTTGGGCCAAATTTTTCCGCCCGGCCATTCAGACCTACGTGCACGCCTACCGCACGGTCACGGGGGTGGACTTATCCAGCGATAGAGTCGACTACCATATGCCCTCAGTGCATTTGGCCCGCGCAGCGCGATGACGCCTGAGAGCGCTCAGACGCCTGAGAGCGCTCAGACGACTGAGAGCGCTCAGACAGCCACGCGTCCCTTGACCCTGGTCGTCTGTCGGTCTTGGGGTAAGGGCGCGGAATTTTCCGCCCATGGGGCGATGACGGGGTACGGCGGCGAAGAGTTTTCGCGACCGCCATAGCTTGGGGGCCTTCGAAAACGCTGTGATCGACCGGCCAACATGAATGGGCGCGACCCATTCATGCGAATGACAACAATGATGCGCCGGTTGCTGATGATATTTACGATGGGAATGCCAATTGCAAGCAATCGCCATTGTCCATGGCATTCTGGCGTCGCCGTCATTGTATGGTTTGCGCCACAACCTATCGCTATCTTATCCCTTTCCAATAGGTGAAGTCATGCCGGGAACCGCCGCCACAAACATGCTCGCTCACGAGGTCCACTCGCTCTTGGGGCGACTCGAGACCTCACAGCCATTTGCCCTGCACATGCCCATGGTGGCCGCGGCTTCGCCCGCCATGCGCACCCTGGCGTCCCTGGAGCACCACGTCATGGATGGCCGCCGCAGACTCGAACAGGAAGCCCATGCCTTCCTCGGCTGGTTGCATTCTCGCGCCGGCCGCTCGGCGCCAGCCGATGAGGCGCAACACCGCATGTCGCGGGTAAAGATGCACTTTCAAACGCTCCTGACCCATTTTGACATGTTTGCCGACGTGCTCACCCAGCGCTCCGAGCATAAAATCGGGTTATGGCTCGCGGGCTTGGATCGCGCGGCCAAAGACATGCTTCGTATACCGCAGCGATTTTATACCGTACCACCACTAATTTGTTATCTCGATCGTGGACGCGGTGCCGCCATCCGTCGCGTCGATACCCGGCTTCCCGGTGGTGGCAGAAATCCAGTCGCCATTGTCCGCATCCCCCGCGGGCGCATGATTAGCACCGGTCTCGCGGCATCAATGGCCCATGAAGTCGGCCATCAAGCATCGGTCTTTTTACATTGGCCCGCGGCATTGGGGTCGGCGGTTTGCCAGCGATTCGGCCACCACCGCGGCCATATCGATCCATGGCCGTATTACGAGCGCTGGACCAGCGAAATCTTGGCCGATTACTGGGCCGTGGGCCGCGTGGGCGTATCCCATGCTCTGGGCCTCATCGCCCTATTGGCCCTGCCCATGCCCTTTGTACTCCGCGGCGGCCTGCGCAGGCCCCATCCCATCCCATGGTTTCGCGTCAAGCTGAGCTGCGCCATCGGACATGCCCTCCATCCCCATCCCCAATGGGGCCGCGTCGCGCGCACGTGGGAACGCTTGTACCCGCGTTCGCGCATGCCGGAATCGCGCCGACGTCCCATTGAGGCCTTGGAAGACGCACTTCCCGACTACCTCTCTATCCTACTCAACCTGAGGCCCGACGCCATGGGTGGCATGTCACTGCACGAGCTCATGGCCAGCCCCGCAAGGCACCCCGACCGCCTGGCCAGGCTTTTTCGCCAATGGACGCGCGGTGGTAACCGACCGGAACAACTGCGGCCAACGACGGCGTTTGCCGTCATCGGCCAAGCGCGCGTGGACGGCAGAATTTCCCCGCAACGCGAGATCGCACTCTTATCCAACCTCCTTACGTATTGGGCGCTCAATCATAGGCTGCACACGCAAGAGACGAGCCTCAGACCTGGCGCTCATAGCAGGCGACGACGTCCGCTCGCCCTTCGCGACCACCTACTGGAATATGCTCAGCCTCAGTCCCAAGGTCATGGACGCTTTCCTATCGGCACTGACCAATGAAGGCGATTGAGCAATGATTGTCGTCAAGTTATGGAACTGCTGCCGAGCATCCGATGGGGAGGTGCTTCAGGTTGTGAAGTGCCTGGCGGCGGTGGGCGTAAGTACCTTTGCCGCGAAGGGACGCAAAGACAGCGGCCCGGGCTTGGTACTTCTCGACGAGCAGGACGACGACGCCACAATCGCGCTCATCCGCGAACTCAGTGACCATGGCCGTGAACGAATCCTGGTGTTATGGCTGGGCAAGGCGCCACTCTGTTCGCAGATCAAATGGCAACTTCTCCGCAGCGGCGTTTCAGACGTGCTCAGCTGGGCCGCCCCTGACGATGCCCAAGGGGTCGCAGAGCGATTTCAGCGCTGGAAGGCCATTGACGACCTGGTCGACGCCCCGATTGTATCCTCCAACCTGGTTGGCAAGAGTGAGACTTGGAAGAGCGTTCTTCGCGAGGTTGTCGAGGTTGCGCGTTTCACCGACAGCTCGGTATTGCTCACCGGCGAAAGCGGCACCGGCAAGGAGCTCGTCGCTCGCCTCATCCACACCCTCGATCCCCGGACGGACAAAGGCGAACTCGTCATTGTCGATAGCACGACCCTGGTGCCAAATTTATCGGGCAGCGAACTCTTTGGCCACGAACGGGGCGCGTTTACCGGCGCCATCAGCGAGCGCGATGGCGCGTTTGCCTTGGCCGATGGTGGGACGCTATTTATCGACGAGATCGGCGAACTGCCCAAAGAGCTCCAGACTGAGCTTTTGCGCGCGATCCAAGAGGGCATGTACAAACGACTGGGCAGCAATACATGGTGCAAAGCCAATTTCCGCCTGATCTGCGCCACCAACCGCGACCTACTGACCGAGGAAAAGAACGGCGGTTTTCGCCGCGACCTCTACCACCGCATCGCAACCTGGCCCATCCATCTGCCCCCGTTGCGCGAACGGCGTGACGACATCATACCGCTCTGCACGTACTTTATGAACGAGCTTGGTCGTGCGCACGTGGAGTTTGACGATGCGATCCGCGAGTATCTCATCACACGCGAATATCGCGGCAATGTTCGCGAACTCAAACAACTGATCACGCGCATTCACCACCGCTCCACCAACGCCGGCCCCATCAGTACCGGGGCGATTGCGACGCTCGATTATCCGGCGCCCGCGTACCCGGGCGCGATGTGGAACAACAAACACCTCGGGCAGGCCATACAACAAGCGGTGCTCATGGAAGTCGGCCTCAAAGAGATTCGCAAACACATCGAGCAGCTGGCCATTGACTTTGCCATCGATAGCGAAAACGGCAGCCTTCAGCGGGCTTCGAGCAAGTTGGGCATGACCACGCGGGCCCTACAAATGCGCATCGCCAATCGCAGCAAAGACGCAGACGTTTATAGCCAGTGTCCAGCGCCGTCCGCCGATGGTGGCACACCAACCGCCGATGCATGACGAGCACCATCTCCTGGGCATTGCCAGGGCCCGGACATCTCCCGCGGTCCGTCCAAACAGACAGTTAATGTGAGGTTAACCCGGTCAAGAATGACTGGCAAAATTACAGATAGACAGCGCCGCCGCGATATCTGTACGATCAAATCGCCCATTCACCAGCCCGAGGGTCTACTTCAGATCGTGGGTCGGGTTTTCTTGAGAACGGGTTTGACTCTGCCCCAGGGGAAGACCTCAGGCTTGGATCTCGATGACACGACGCAACCGAGAGCTGGTCAGCATCGGACAGCTGGCCAAGAGCGCGCGCTGCAGCGTGAAGGCATTGCGGCTCTACGCTGAGCAAGGGCTGCTTGAGCCAGCCTATGTCGACCCCTCCTCCGGTTATCGCTACTACCGCCGAGGCCAGGCGCGGCAAGCGGTGACGATCAGCATGCTTCGACGGCTCGACCTGCCTCTCGCTTCGATCCGCGAGCTACTCAGCGGGGATCCAACGCGTGTGGCCGACCGACTCACCGCGGAGCGAAGCCGTCTCAAATGTGAGATCGAGCTCCGTCGCCAAGCCCTGAACGCGGTGGAGCGTCTGATGGGAGAGGACGACCTGATGCCCTACGCCATCACCGTCGAGGAGCTTCCGCGCCAAGAGGTCTGTTCAATCGAGGTGGTCGTCTCCCCCGAGGGTCAGGAAGAGGCCACCACCGAGGCAGTCCGCAAGCTTCAGCTCTGGGCGCAGGAGAACAACCTCGCTGGCGATCCCATCCTATGTCTCGTCGAGCCCAATGAGGCGGGAGACCTCAGACTGGAGATCGCGCTCGGCCTCTCTCGTCCCGCACCATCACCATCACCATCACCGCCGCCGGGGGCCTGCATTCATCACCTGGCCCCTTGCTCAGCTGCGGCCACCACCCACGTGGGACCCTACGACCAGCTCGGACTGGCGCATCACGCGCTCTTCGCCTGGATTCATGAGCGCGGTCACCGCGAGCTCGGCCCGGTCCGCGAGCAATACCTCAACGACCCCGCCGAAGCGTCACCGGCTGAGCTCCTAACCCGGGTGCTCGTCCCGATCGACCCTAGCTAGCTGCGCCTAAAGGCTCACGCAGAACTCAATTCCGACGGCATCTTTCGCCGTCGGTGCGGACCGGTGCGTCCGCGGCCCCTTCCCATTCATTCAAGGAGAACGATCATGAAGCTCGATGCCATCTATCCCGTTATCGGAGTCACCAATGTACAAGCCACCAAGAAGCTCTACGTCAACCTACTTGATCTCGAAGTGAGCTTCGACAGTGAGTGGTACGTCAGTCTATGCACCAAGAGCGAGCCCATCCAACAGGTCGCCTTCGTCCAATGGGATCACGAATCTGTGCCTAAGCAGAGTCGTAAGCAACCTCAGGGCACGCTGGTCACCATCGAAACCGATGCGGTAGACGTGATTCACGAGCGGGCGGTGGAGCAGAAGCTCGAGATCGCGTTGCCGCTGCGCGACGAGCCTTGGGGACAGCGTCACTTCATGGTGCGTGGCCCCGACGGTGTCCTTGTCGATATCGTGAAGGTCACGCCTCCCGATGAGAGTTACGCCGCCAACTATCGGTAGGCTAATCGCATCATGTGCCACGTTGATACAACGGCTTGATCATCAGCCGGCGAGGCGCCCCGGTCGGGCGCATTCGCCGGACGCATTCGCCTGGCAAAATTACAGATAGACGGCGACGCCGCGATACCCATACGATCAAATCGCTCATTGCCACGCCGTCCCGGCATGAGCGACAATACAGTCCATCTTGTCGCGTCATGCCCGCACGCTTCCTCCTTCTATGTCGACAGATCAGGCGGATAACGATCCCGGCGAAGTTCATGACGTATTCGTCGATACGGTGCCGCCACAGACCCATGACGCCGATATCGTCACCCTGCCGCCCACCGTGCTCCCCGAAGAGCAGACCACACCGACAGACCACGCCTCCGCCGCCGTCAGCACACAACCTCCGCCCACGCCGGTAACCCCGCAGGCGAGCCCGAATCGCGCTGTAGCCGATGCACACACCGACGCCGCCCTGCCCCAGGTGGGCGACCTCGTCGGCAAATATCAGCTCATTCGTGAACTCGTTCGCGGCGGCATGGGCGTGGTCTTTCTCGCCCGCGATACCCGCCTCGGTCGCCTGGTGGCCATCAAATTTGTCACCCTACGCACGCAAGTGGCCAAGGACATCTTTCTCGCCGAAGCCCGCACCACGGCCCGCTGCGTACACGAAAACATCGTCGTCATCTACGAGGCCGACGAGTACCACGGTATGCCCTACATGGTGCTCGAATACATCGAGGGCCAAACCCTGCGCCAGGTTTTGACAGAGCATAAGCGCCGCCTCGCCCCTGAGGAGACTGGCGGCTTGCCCCCGGTGCGCGTCGTCGAGCTGATGGCGCCCGTCCTCCGGGCCCTCGAATGCGCCCACCAAGAGGGCATCATCCATCGCGATCTCAAGCCCGACAACGTCATGCTGACCAAGGCCGGGGTGGTCAAAGTCCTCGATTTTGGCATCGCCACCAAGAATGCCGCCGCCCCCGGCCAGCCGCCAGACGCACCATCAGCAACGCCGCCGTCCGATACTGCCAATGACGGTCGCACGGCCCGCCCTGAGGCCCTGAATGAGGCGCTTGGCCCGGTTGCCGGTACCGCGCCCTACATGTCTCCCGAGCAATTGCGCGGCACCGACGAGGTCGATCAGTACGCCGACATGTGGGCCTCTGGCATCATGCTCTTTGAGCTGCTCACCGGTCGCCATCCCATGACGCCGCTGTCCGTGGCCAAGCTGGGCAAGATTGCCGATCCCGACATTCCCATGCCCCGGGTACACGAGAGCTACGCCGACCTGAGCCGCCGCTTTAGCGGCCGCCAGGGCGGCAGAACGAGACCCGACGCCATCGGCCCCAAGCTCGGCGCCCTCACCGACCGATGCTTAATCAAACACCGCCGCGACCGCATCGGCTCGGCGCGTGAGCTACTGCACGCGCTGGAGCCACTCATGCCCGGCAGTCATCTCGTACTGTCGGAGCACAGCAATCCCTTTGCCGGCTTGGCGGCCTTTCAAGAATCCGACGCCGACCGCTTCTTCGGCCGCGATCGCGACATCGCCAGCATGGTCATGCGGGTGCGCAATCAACCGTGGGTCACGGTGGTGGGCCCGTCGGGGTGTGGAAAATCTTCGCTCATTCGTGCCGGCGTCATCCCGACCCTCAAGCGTTCGGGCGAGGGCTGGGAATCCTTTATCATCCGGCCGGGCCGGGCTCCGCTCGCGGCCTTGGCCCATCTGCTATCGCAAGTGGCATTTCAGGACACCACCGCCATCACGAGCGCCAATGCGGCTATGTCCATTACCCCGCTGACCGCCCCTCCCCTGCAAAGCGCTGGGCAACCCGCAGCAGCCTATGTGCCTCATACGCGTGCGGACGGAGATACCGACACCGTACTCGAACGCCTGCGCGCCGAACCCGGCTACATCGGCACCGTACTCCGGACTCGTGCCGAACGCAAACTGCGCCGCATCATACTCTTTATCGACCAATTCGAAGAGGTCTTTACCATGGAGGCCGAGGAATCGGAGCGCGAGGCCTATTTCGCCTGCATTGCCGCCATTGCCGACGACGCCACCTCGCCCCTGCGCATCATCACATCTATCCGCGCCGACTTTCTGTCGCGCATGACCGAGCATCGCACCCTCACCGATGTGGTCACCCGCAGCCTGAGCTTCTTGCCCCCCATCGACGGCCAAGGACTGCGGCAAGCGCTGCGCAAGCCGGTAGAGGCCATGGGCTATCGCTACGAGCACACCGCCATTGTCGACGACATGGTCGAGGAACTCGAGCGCACCAGGGGCGCACTGCCGCTCCTACAATTTGCCGCGGCCATGTTGTGGGAAAAGCGCGATCGCGACCGCCATCTACTCACGCAGGCCAGCTACGACGCCAGTGGCGGCATCACGGGCATTTTGGCCCAGCACGCCGATACCGTGCTGAGCGGCATGGGCGCGGGCAAACGGGCGCTCGTGCGGGCCATTTTCGAACGCCTGGTCACCCCCGAGCGTACCCGCGCCATTGTCAGCATCGAAGAACTCTATCAATTGAGCAGTGATGCCGATGAGATCGACATGCTACTTGAGCAGCTCGCTGACGCCCGCCTCATCGTCATCCAGGTGAGCGGTAACCTGGGCGACTCCCTGCATATCAGCGCGAGCCCGCGCCCCAGCGGTGCGGTGGAGCTGGTGCACGAATCTCTCATCGACAGCTGGCCGACCCTGCGCCGTTGGCTCAGCGAAAATCGCGAAGAGGCGGCATTTTTGGCTCGCCTGCGGGCGGCAGCTAAGCAATGGCAAGACGGCCACCGGCCCGAGGGTCTGCTGTGGCGCGGCGAGCCCGCGCGCCAGGCCCGGCTGTGGTACGAAGAATGCGGCACCTCGGTGACCGACGGCGAGCGCCGTTTTCTCGAGGCGGTCTTTGCCCTCACCGACCGCGCCGAACGACGGCGCCGCAAAGCCGTATACGGCATTATCGCCTCGCTCTTGGCCCTGATCGCCATCGGCGCCCTGGTTCTCATCAAGCTCCAGGGACAAAATCGACTCATCGGAGAGCAACTCGACGAGATCCAGCACCACCGCGGCGCCCTGGAAGAGACCCTCCGCCGGGAGCAGGCCAGCCGCAAGGATGCCGAGGCCGCCAAGGCTGAGGCCGAAGCGGCGCTAGAGGCCCAGCGGCGGGCGAAGGCGGCGGCCGAAGCGGCCCGGCGTCAGGCCGAAGCAGCCCGGCGTCAGGCCGAGGCGCAAGCGGCCGAAGTGCGACGGGCATTGGCGCAAACACGGACAGCGCGCGATCGCGCCAGCGACGCCGAGCGACGTGCCACTGCCGCCCGCGTCGCGGCCGATGCCGCTGAAGAGGCCGCAGCACGCAAAGCCGAAAAGCAAGCCATCATCGACCGCGCCATCGGCCCAATCAAGCGCAGTTCGGGTGCGCAGGGCGGCGATGAAAACAATGACAGGGACGATGACAAACAATGATACGGCTCAGGCATACACGCATGTACTATCTCGCAGTACTCGTTCTCCTGCTCGCGGATTTGCGCGCGTCAGCCGCGCACGCCGACAGCGCCGAGGACCATGCCCCCTGGCACACTCAAGCATCAGCCGACGCCCGCACGGCAGCTATCGCACTCTTTGATCAAGGCGTGATACTGCATGAACAGTTACTTTTCACCGAAGCCGTAGACAAATACGAAGCAGCCGTACGCTTGTGGGATCATCCCGACTACCGTTGGAATTTGGCCCTGGCCTACAGACGCATGGGCAATCATCTTCGCGCCTATCAGCATATCGAACAGGCACGAAAATGGGGGCAATCAGCGTTTTCCACCACCAACTGGCAACAGATGCAAGACCTCCGACAGGAATTTCTGCGCGATCATTTAGCCGTCGTCGACGTCGACTGTACGGAGCCGGGCACAGCCGTGTCTCTGAGCGGCGAGCACTGGTTTGTCGGCCCGGGTTCGGCGCGCAAAGTACTAGCTCCGGGACAGTATGTCATCACAGCCGAGAAAGCGGGCTTTTTCTCCGTGGTGCGCTCGCTGACCCTGGTCCCGGGCAAGCGGGGCCATCTCAAGCTCGCCATGGATATTGACGGCACGTTTTCCCGGCGCAAATGGCCGGCGTGGAAGCCACGGGCGGTGGCCGGGGTCGGTTTGGGCTTGGGCGTACTCGGTGCGGCCCTTTTATGGCAGGCTGAGCGGGACTTTGCTTCAGCCACGGCTACATTTCAGTTCCGCTGCGGCGACGATGTTATCATCAGCTGTCCTCCGAACACACCGACGGCGTACCGCCGCGCCGTCTGGGAAGAGCGCATCGCCTGGACCTCGCTGGCCGCTGGCGGCGCTGCCGTGGCCGTTGGCACTGTGCTCATGATATGGAATAGACCGCGCTCATATCGTACCGAGGAGCAAAACCGGAGCCGCTTTGAACTCGTCCCCAACCTATCGGGCCAGGGCGTGGAGTTGCGGGGAAGGCTGCGATTTTGATTATGTTCTATCTTCAGCCACGTATCGGGTTACTTATATGGACAGGCACGTTGGCATACGCGATGCTTGCATGCCTGGAGCAATCGGTAATACCGTGCGGCGAAAACGGCCATTGCTTTGCCGGGGCCCAGTGCGTCACGAACGGGGAGACAGGCGAAAAAGAGTGCGTGAAGTCGGGAGTGTGCGGCAATGGCATCATAGATGATGCCAAAGAGGCTTGTGACTGCGGCATTGGCAATAGTACGTCCACCGATCCCAGCTGCCTGGGCCGGCAGAACTCCGATCAAGGCGGCTTATGCACAGAGGAATGTAAACTCCATTGCGGCGACGGCCAGCTGGCACCAGAAGAAGTCTGCGACGGCTCGCTGGTGCGCTTGGCGTGTACCCAGTTGGGATACGATCTTGGCCACATGCGCTGCTCTCCCGGCTGTAGCGGCTTGGACGAACGCGGATGCATGCACTTCGATTGGGTGGCCATGGACACGCGCGCCGTCGATATCGCGTCACAGTCGGCACAGCTCTTGGCGGTATGGGGCACAGATCCCAATAACGTATTCGCCGTGGGATTCAGCACCCAAATACTGCACTATGATGGATTTACCTGGCAATCGCAGGAAGTGCTTGAAGAAGAGGCCTCACTCGTCGGCATCTGGGGCAGCAGCCGAGAAAATATCTTTGCCGTGGGTGATAACGGCCTTATCATGCACCATGACGGCAACGACTGGACGAGTTTGGAGGACTCCCCTACCGATAAGCGTCTGTACGCGATTTGGGGAAGTGGGCCTGAGACCATGTACGCGGTGGGCGACGGTGGCACGGTACTACACTACGATGGCGCCCAGTGGGCCTCTGTAGCGGAGGTGCCCGCGCTCATCCGCGAGGCGTCAATGACTTTACGCGGCGTATGGGTCTACGACCGTGACACCGTCGTCGCCGTCAGTAACAACGGCACCATCTTGCACTATCAACACGGCCAGTGGACCATCGACGACAATAACAAATCGGCCTTATTTGCCGTCTGGGGTCAGGGCCCCGATGACATCTTTGCTGTGGGGTCAGAATGTACCATTTGGCACTACGACGGTTCGGACTGGCAGAGACAGAATGCGCCATGCGACAATAGCCGATTGTATTCGGTATGGGGAGACGGGCAAGACCACGTATTCGCCGTCGGCGTCGACGGGACTATTCTGCAATACAGTCGCAGCACCCAACAGTGGGAAATTCGCGCCTCTGGCACCGAAGAACGCCTTTACAGTATCTGGGGCAGCGGCCCCGGAGACATATTTACCGTGGGCAATAACGGCACCATCCGCCATTACGATGGCTCCGGGTCACAGGTTATTGAAACGCTGCCGGACGAATGCCCGACAAAAGAGCGCAGGAACCCAATAGAGGGTATAGCGAGTGACGTCTTGCCGCGACACGAAACCCTACCGCCGTGGATTGCGCTCAACAACACGTGGGACCGCGGCGGCGACGATATCTACGTCGTCGGCAAATACGGCACGGTCCTCCACTATGACGGCGCGACATGGCAAACGCGGCCATCGCCCACCCAGCACCATCTCTATGGTGTATGGGCAACGGCGGTAGGCGGCGAGCCGGAACACATATTCGCCGTCGGAGCTCATGGCACTATCGTGCGATATGAAGGCGATAGCCTGATCCACATCGAATCCGTTTCCACTGAGGATCTACTGGCAGTATCAGGGACCAGCACTGACAATGTATTCGCCGTTGGACAGCGCGGCACTGTGTTTCACTACGACGGCACGTCATGGGCCCCCATCGCCCTGCAGAAAACCGACGACATATATGCATTGTGCCTCGCTGCTGAAGATCAAATCGTTTTGTTTGATGATGCCAAGCAAATCATAGAACTCACCGTCCCCTATAACCAATGGCAAGATCAGGAGTCCGAGATAAACCCGGCGGAGACGTGTGGCAATGGCATTGTCGAATACAATGAACAATGCGATTTTGCTGCGCCGGGCAGCAATTGTTTGAATAGCTGTGTACAAAAGGGATGCGGCAACGGCGTCATGGAAGACGGTGAAGACTGCGACGACGGCAACACCGCACCCGGCGATGGTTGTTCCGGTGCATGCCAAAAAGAGACTTATGGCGATGGTGTCGTTAATGACGGTGAACAATGCGATCCTGAGCACATTCGCGGTGCAAGCTCGTGCCCAGAAAACTGTGATGCGGAGCAAGCGGGCTTCGGTGGATGCGAACCTCAGTATATACAAGAACAAGAGCAGAATCAGGCCGGAGATACGCCCAATATCGGTGAACGCAATGGGGAGGGCAATGACTTTTGCCCCGGCGGCGCGGGCCAGCGCGACTGCCTGGACAAGATCGAAGAGCTCGGTATCTATGAGGACGACACCACCATCTTTGCCACCATTGCGCCAGAGGGTGATGAAGATATCTTTGCCGTAAAAAACTCCGACGCAAACGAGAGCAAGCTCGTGCGATTCGATCTCTGGAATGCCGGCCTCGGCATCGGTGTATTGTGCAATATTGATATTGATACCGTGCTCTTTATCCGCGACGATCAGGGCAATGCCGTCGCCGAAAATGACGACCGCGATCACCTGACCGACTGCTCGGGCCTGGTATACGAGATACCGGCGGGACAGACCGTCTATGCCCATGTCATTCACTACGACGACGACAAGACCATTGCCGCCCCCGGCTACTGGCTCGTCATTGACTTCCTCGACTGAGGGCTCAAGCAGAACGCTCCCCCGACATCTCTGTCACGTACGTGCGCAAGCTGGCAATGGAACAGGGTCACATTGGTTGTGAGTCACAAGCAATACAAGGCGGATTCGAGGAG
>JAAUYH010097771.1_pt1 | contig 18420 bp, 14 predicted proteins | sample 7278061 | NCBI WGS metagenome assembly JAAUYH01 (sample SAMN14350203, study PRJNA611818) | marine sediment metagenome | isolation source: surface marine sediment (0.6m) | place: French Polynesia: Moorea | collected 2018-08 | reverse complement strand
CGAATTGGGCGTGGCACAGCTTGTCATTGCATTTCCCGCAGCTTGCAGCGAGCGCCTGCAATCTGTCGTTACGGCATTGGGATCGGAAGCAGCATTATTGTTGTCGAATGTTGATCCGAAAGCACCGCCGCTGCTGGAGTACGGACTTTGTCCCGAGCCGAATGCGTTTCCTCCACTTCCGCGCGCAAAGGGAGATGCAATCGGGCTGCTGCCCCTTTGCGACCGGTTTGATTCATACGGATTTGGGCTGTAGCCCTGATCCGGAGACGTACCTGAATCCGGCTCTGTTTCGTGGGAAGTGCTTCCAGCGCGTTCTTCTTCGTCGAACGAGTCTGGTTGGTAATAACATAGGCCCGGTGCAATTTTGCACTCTTGCCAACCCGGCCGGTACTCGTATTCGTCGCCCGTCGAGCCCGCTCCGGTCAGCGATGATCCGGCGCCGTCGCGGTCAGAAAACTGACCAGGATTGGAGTCGGGATCGTATTCGTCGTACTGCGGATCGTTGGGTTCTTCAGCGGGAATTTGGTTCTCTTGCTCCCGAGCAAGAACATCGTCATATTTCCAGTCTTCTTCGCGAAGCTTGGCTTTGGGTTCGTCTTCGTCGGACGAGTCGTCATATTCGCAATCGTCGCACTCCACTTCTCTGAAATCTGAATTGGTGTTCGGATTGTCATCTGCGTGAATGACATCTCTAAAGTCGGAGCCGTCCTGCGCGGGCGCGGAACTTACGGCCAACAGGCAGATTACTACCAGAAACGAAGTGGCGGAGAGGTTCGTCTTGTTTGTCTGTGTATGGTTGTTCATATCGACACCTTAGAAACGGCGAAAACCCGGGTCTCGGACGTCCGGTCTCCCCGCCTTTCGACGGGGAGACCGATGTATGCCGGGGGATTGCGGCTTAGGATTAGCGAATCAGTTCTGAGCTGTTAGCGAGCACTGCTTATGCATATGCTGCTGTAACAGGATGTCGCGGCGGCGCTGGTGACTGTCGCGGACTTCGCTAAGGTCTTCGACACTGCTGCGTGCAATGTTGCCGGCGATGCTGTTGAAGATGCTCGACTGACCAAGGTAGCCATTGAGTGCGCCGACGGTGTCATTGCTGCGTGCCATGGTCTTCTGCGCGTCGATCTGCTCGGTGAGTTTTGCAACCGTGGCGTCAGAGTAACGAATCTGTGCCTGCAGTTCGTGACAATCGAGCGTGTCGTCCCCGATTTGCACCGCCTGGACCACCTGCGGTGCAGGCATGCCGTCGGTCGTGGCGCAACCGGTAACGGCGGTCATAGCGATCAATACGAATGAAGCTCTGATTACGTTTGCGTTGTTCATGATCTGGGTTCCTTATCGCTGCGTGTATGTAAGTGTTAGTTGAACAATAACGTTAACTCGTCGCCTATACTAACAACCAAAAGTACAATGTCAACACTTTTTTTAGTGTGCTTATTACACGAACAATCGAAAAGCCGCTAATCCTTTATTTTATGGGGTTTTTCAGTTAGTTATGGAGCTGCTGTGTCAGGCAAGACAGCGCCTAGATTGCTTGCGGCGAACTAGATTGGCTTTTTTTTCTCGCTGAGAAGCGCAGATTCGACGGCGGTACTCACCGATTTCAGTGCCGTCTTGTAGCCACTGGCAAACGCTATTCGCAACGCCGAATCCGAGGCCTCTTTCGCGATATCGGTCGGTACCGCTCCGTGCACCTGCTGTGAAACGGGGATGATTTTGTCCGGAACCGCGCGGTACAACGCGGCAGGCCGGTGCTGGCCACCGGTTCGTTTGCCTCCCGTTGGCTCCAGGTAGTCGACACCGCTCGCCCACTTGCGGAAATTGCGCTTGTCGATGGATTCACCGAGCAACAACTCATGCACGTGTTGCAGCTCGCTCAAAGTGAATTCTTGGGGCAGGAACAACAGTGCGACGCCGGAGTCACGAGTACGTTCGACAACACGCTGCATTGCGAGGTCTACGATAAGTTCATGGTCGAACGCCAGTGCGGGCAAAGCATTACAACTGTGCCACTCGGCTCGCCTCGCATCGGAACCGCCTTGCAGCCGAATTGCATCTGACGCAATCACAGCAAAATAAGGGACACTGATGACTCGCTCCCTTGGGTCCCGGTCCGGTTGCCCGAACGCGCCGAGCTGCTCAAGGTACGCGCAGTCGAGTCCAGTCTCTTCCGCCAGTTCCCGCACAGCCGCATCGTGTAACTCTTCGTCAATGCGGACGAACCCGCCAGGCAGTGCCCACGCACCTTTAAAGGGCTCGACACCGCGTTCGATGAGCAACAACTGCAGTTCGTCGTCCCGAACCGTGAAGATCACGACGTCGACCGTGACCGCAGGGTGCGGATGCCGGTACGTGTAAAGTTTTTCTTTCTTTTTTGCCATCGAGCAGCGGCGGAAGACTGAACAACACTAATGAGAGCGTGAACTGTACACTAAATGGCACGGCGGATGGCAACTCCCTGGTTAGCAGTCCAACGCAGCGCACTCTTCGAGTATGAATTTGACGACAGAACTTTCAACCCTGCGGTCGGCATTCTCGATGGCATCGACATGTTTGCGGAGCTCAACAAGATCAATCGTCGACGGCGCACCAGCGGCCCGCGTTCGATCGCTGGCGATCGCTCGAATACCGGCGGCAATATGCCAGCTAACCGAACCAGAACGGCTCGCGTCGTCCAGGTATCTCACAAGCTCATCGGCGATCTCGGCCGCCTCGGCTGGCTTGTCCTGGTGAAGACGAAGGGCAGCTTCAACTATTTTCGTGCCACGCCAAAGCTGGTGCCCCTGTGGGAGTCGGGCATCGCGGATCTCCGCAGCGCGTGCGAGCGGCACGCTTGCTTCATCCCATCTTCCGGCATGCGCATACGTCCGCGCGATCGCAAAGTAATCATAGGCAACCGACGGGTGAGATTCCCCGAGCTGGTTGGTATCAATCTTCAGCGCCTGGTTGAGATACTCCAGTGCAACATCGGTTTCGTATACCTCGGCATAGGCCAAGCCAACGTTGTAGAGGCTCTCGGCAACTTCCGCGTGCTCATCGCCGAACGACTTCTTGCGCTTCTCAAGTGCCGTCTCGTAGTAACGTGTCGCCTCCTCGATTCGCCCGAGCGAATACATAAGGGTGCCGATATTGTTCTCTGCCCGCGCCGTGAACGGGTGATCCGGCCCATAGCGTTGCTCGCGCAGCGCCAAGCTTTTCTTGAAGTAAGGTGCTGCCGCGCTTAGCTCGCCCCTGCGTTGCTGCGTGACGCCCATATTGTTATAGGCGATCATCAGAGCTAGGCTATCCGGCCTGTCTCTCTCCAGGACATCGATAGCCTCGGATAAGTGCTCGGTTGCTTCGTCGAGACGACCAATCTCCTTGAGCACGCGCCCAAGGTCACTGAGCGTTCCTCCGAGCCCGGTTGAATCTTCCGGGTTGTCGCGATGAAATTGCAGCTCGCGGCGGATATATCCTTCAGCCTCCTCGTACTCGCCGAGTTCGATCAACGAGCTCGCCAGGTAACCGGATTGCTGCGCGAGCTCCCTCGCATCCGCCACTTCATCAAACTCCGCGAGGTTTTTTCGTATTAGTGAGGCAGCGGTACGGAAATCGCCCAGCCGATGGTATACGAGCGCCATCGCTTCGCGCATGTGCCGTCGAACTGGCTGCTCTGCGGCAAGCTCATTCTCGATCCTTTCCAGGCTGCGCTGGAGGATTTCCTTGGCCGTCACTTCGAGACCGTTCGATTTGTAAGGATCCGCTGACTGGAACGACTCGAGCACAAACTCAAGTAACTGCTCGGATTGGGCAGACGCTACTTCAGCCGCCTCCCGCTGCCGCTCCGCCTCGTTTCTTGCATTCAATGCGAATACCATGAGCCCCATGGCAATGGCGGCAACCCCGATGCTCGCTACGCTCGTCGCAACCAGTCGACGATTGCGCCGTGCCAGCTCTCGCTGCCGTAGATCATCGAAGCCGATTTGGAGCAAACCAGCTACAAGGCGATCGCGCGCTCCGCCTTTCTGCGACCGGCCGCCGCGAACGTCAGCGGCAAGGGGCTCGGCGCCTTCGAACAATGCAGAGGGAAAGCACTCGAGCTTTGGGTCCAGGTTCCTTGCCGCAGCTCCGGGACGACCGTCGACAATCAGGCAAAAAACCCTATCCCGACCATGAATTGACTCAAAAGCCCGAATCTCCTCATCCACGCGCGCCGACGCGGCAGCAGCGGGTGAGCAGATGACAATGAGCGCGGAACTGACCTTTATCGCATCGAGAATTGATTGCGACAGATCATTGCTGCTTCCGAGTTCGGCTTCGTCGAGAAAAAAGCGACCCAGCTTTCTGCCTTGCACCTTCAGAGGCGAATTCACCACATCCACCGACATTGGTACGGAATAGGTTTCAAGACTCTTGTGCAGCCATCGCGCCCACCGCTTGTCGGCATGGGTGTAGCTGATAAATCCGCTGTACTGCCAGGTCGCTTCCGCCTCATCTCCCATGGTGTTTCTCCGGTTCGAATTTTTTGCTTATCCACTGCCGGGTAGCGGATTCTTCGTGTTTCGACAAGTGTAACCTTGTGCAACAAGAAAATTGTTACGGACGCGAAAGGAACTGGTCACGCACCATTTGGGCGGGTACCTGAAGACCGCGCCCGAGCACACGGAGCGCGAACCGCTCGACAAGATTATAAAGCCTGGGATCGGCAGCTACGACCGCTTCAAGGAGCTGTTCGAGCAATATTGCAAGGAAGCCGGCAAGCAGCAGTACCTGATCCCCTACTTCATCGCCGCACGCCCGGACACGACCGACCTCTACATGGTCAACCTCGCGCTCTGGCTCAAGAAGTACGATTTTCGCGCGGACCAGGTGCAGGCCTTCTACCTGTCACCGATGGCAACGGCTACGGCCATGTATCCCTCGAGCAAGAACCCGTTGCACTAGGTGACCTACGACAGCGAGAAGTGCGACATCGTCAGGAGCCGGATCAAGCGTCGCCTACACAAGGCGCTGCTGCGCTATCACGAACGGGACGACTGGCCGTTGTTCCGGGAGGCGTTGAAAGACGTGAAGCTGGGCCACCAGATCGGGTCGGGGCCAGACAAGCTGGTGCCCGCCCAGCAGCCGCGCGACTACAAGGTCACGGTATCGGCGCGTCGCAAGAATTCTAGGCAGGCACACGATAAACGTGTGCGCCGTGGCAAGGCACTGACGCAACATTCAGGCCTGCCACCGCGGGACCCGGGCTAGGCGGGAAATTGTTCCTCGAGTAGTCCCAGGCGCCGCATGCGTTCTGCGCAAGCGTCTCGCGTGGCGTCCAGGTCGACCTCGTCGTCCGCGAAGCGCCGCTGCCTTTCGAAGTACCCGGCAGGATCGGTGCCGTCGGGCCGGACATTGATGCGATAGGTAGCGCCGCCGTAGGCCTCGTACACCGGGAACAGGCCGCTCGCCACCGCCACCCGCACGAGCTCCACGGATTCCTCGGGTTCGGACTTCCAGCCCGTCGGGCACGGTGAGTGTATCAACAGGAAACGCATGCCCGTAAGAGACAGCGCCGTCGAGATCTTCTGTGCGAAATCCTCGGGATGTGCGATGGACAACGTCGCCGCATACGGTATGCCGTGTGCCGTCATGATCGACATGATGTCCTTCTTGCCTTCGGTTTTGCCGAAGGGCGTCGTTGTCGTCCTGGCACCGGCCGGCGTTGCCGATGAGCGTTGCCCGCCGGTGTTGCCGTAGATCTCGTTGTCGTAACAGATGTAAATGATGTTCTCGTTGCGCTCGGCCGCGGCCGACAACGTTGCGAGTCCGATATCGTAAGTGCCGCCGTCACCAGCCCAGCAGATTACCTGCCCGGGCTCGCCGTTGAGGTCGCGAATACTGGCCACACCGGATGCCACGGCGGCAGAGGAAGCAAACGTGGTCGCAATCGTGGGCACACCGTAGCTGGTCGTCGGGAACCTGCCCGCGGTGACGATGCCGCAGCACGCGGGGATCACCAGCGTGCACGTGTCCCGGGCATCGGCGAGCGCCCGGCCGAGCATCGTGAGGCCGGTGCTCATCCCGCAGCCGCCGCAGTTGGTGTTGCCGGGCCTCAGCAGGCAGTTTTCCATACCTTGTACTTCAGTTGCAGGAGCAGCCATCGTCAGGCCTCCCCGCCGGTGTCGATGCCCATCCATACCGGTTCCCCGGCCCCGGAGCGCGAACTCAAGTCGGCAAGGATGTCATCGATCACCGCTGGCGTTACGTCACCGCCGCACAGGCCGGTGAGATAGTTCTGGATGAGCAGGTCATCGCGACGACCCTGGAATGCGACACAGGTGTCCGCCCAGAAGATGCCGCCCGCACCGGCCGCGTAGTTGCGATCGAGCACCGCCACGCGGCTTGCAGTCTTGCAGGCGTTACGTAGCTCGTCGGCCGGGAACGGCCGGTACATCTTTATCTTCACGAGCCCGATCTTCTCGCCGGCGTCGCGCCGTTTCTTCACGACCTCGCGTGCCGTCGTCGCCATCGTGGCGCTCGCAACGATGATCGTATCGGCGTCATCCGTAGCACAGGTCTGTACGGCAGCACCCGGGTCGCGGCCGAAGCTGTCTTTGAAAGCCGACCGGCACTCGTCGTACACCGTTGGCACCCGTTTCATCGCTTCGTCGATCTCGAGGCGACTGGACAGTCCCTCGTCGGGCCAGGCCAGGCCACCGAGCGTGCGCGCTTCGTCGTAACGGATGCGGTGTGGCAGGTCGAGATCGGGCAGGAAACGGTCGACGTCGGCCTGCTCCGGTAGGGCCGTCTCGCCCTGGGTGTGCGAAACGATGAACGCGTCCATGCACAACAGCACCGGCAACAGTATGCGCCTGTCCTCGGCGAGCCGGAATGCGAGCAGCGTGGTGTCGAGCACCTCCTGGTTCGTCTCGCAATAGAACTGCAGCCAGGCGAAATCACGCAGCGCGAGCGTGTCGCCCTGGTCCGCCCAGATGTTCCATGGCGGCCCGAGGGTCCGGTTGACCGCGACCATGACGATCGGCAGGCGATAATACCCGGCCACCATGACGTTCTCGGTCATGTACGCGAGGCCGTTGGCCGAGCTCGCAGTGAAGGCGCGCGCGCCGCTGATCGACGCGCCCATTGAGACGGCCATCGCGCTGTGTTCGCTTTCGACGGGCACGACACGCCCTTTGCTGAACGGGAACTTTGCAACGTACTCTACGATCTCGGTCTGCGGCGTGATCGGGTAGATGCCGCACGCGACACCGCGTGCAGTCCGGTTGGCTTCGCCGGCAACGCTCAATGCATAACCCGCTGCATGGTTACCGGTGACGACCTCGACGGACATTGACTTACTCCACTCCCGTTACAAGTGACTCATAAAGATGACGTTACGCGGGCATTCCGCAACGCACATGCCGCAACCCTTGCAGTAGCCGTAATCGAACTCGAGACGATGGCCAACGCGCTTCAGTACGCCTTCCGGGCAATACGTGATGCATAAATCGCACTCGTTGCAGACACCGCAGGAAAGGCAACGGGCTGCCTCGCTTACGTCCTCGAGTCCCAGGTGCACTTCGTCGAACGTCGAGCGCCGCGCCAGGGGATCGAGCGACTCGCCCTCGGCACCTTGCTGCCGCTCGAACAGGTGCAGCTTCATGGCATCGGCGCGGATGACTTCGTCACGCCACTCGTCGACGTCTCGCAGCGCGTCTGCATGCTCGGTAATGCGGAGCTGTTCGCCGCTCAGTACGTTATGAATGTGCACCGCGGAACGCCGCCCGCTGCCGATGGCGGCCGCGACCGTCCCTTCGTTCGTGGCGAGATCGCCGATAGCAAACAGCGGCGTTTCAAGCAAACCCAGAAGTTGCGTGCCTTCGCGGACCTCCGTGCCCTCCGGGAATACCGATATGTCGGGCGATTGACCGAGTGCCAGCACGACCCGGTGGCAGTCGAACTCGAAGTCGGAATCCTCGATTTCCTCCGGCCGCCGACGCCCGGACTCGTCCGGCTCACCCAGCTCCATCTGCACGCACTGCAGCCGGTACCGGCGCCGCATGCCGTCGGATGGCTCATCATGCAGGGCGACGGGTTGGGTCAGGAAATCGATGACGACGCCCTCTTCGAGCGCCTCGTCGATCTCTTCCGCGATCGCCGGCATTTCATTGCGCGTGCGTCGGTAAACGACGCGCACGCTGGCGGCACCCAGGCGCAGCGCCGAGCGGGCTGCGTCCATGGCGGTGTTGCCGCCGCCGATCACGATCACGTCTTCGCCGTCGACGCGAACGTCATCGCGATACACGTGATCTAGGAATTCGATCCCCTGCACCACGGCCGTGGTGCCGTCCAGCCCCAGCCGCAGACCGACCTGCTCTTGCTGGCCGGTTGCGACGAGCACGCCGTCGTGATCGCGAGCAAGATCGAGCAGCGCCCGTCGATCGATCCGGTGGTTTGTCTCCACCTCGATGCCGAGCGCAAGGATACGGTCGATCTCCTTGTCGACGACGTCCTCGGGCAGCCGGAATTCGGGAATACCGGTTCTGAGGAGCCCGCCGATCTCGCCGCCGGACTCGTACACGGTAACCCGGTAGCCGAAACGCGCGAGGTGATAAGCTGCGGTCAGTCCGGCGGGCCCGGAGCCGACGATCGCAATTTTCTCGGAGCGATCGGCAAGGCGCTTGGGAGGCACCTCCCCATGATCACCGGCATACCGTTCCATCTCCCGCACATTGACGGCGCCGTCGATCTCGATGCGATTGCAGGCCTGCATGCAGGGCGCGGGGCAGGCACGTCCGCAGATCGACGGGAACGGCGTCGTGCGCAGCAATATCTCGAGGGCCTCGTCCGGTTGTTCGTGAGCCAGTGCGTTCAGGAAGCCCTGTACGTTGTTGCCGGCGGGGCAAATGTGGTTACACGGTGGTATGAACTGTTGCCGGTGCGGCTGCTCGGTCGCCCACAGTCCCGTCTTGACCGCCGGCAACGATGCGCCGGCGCCATCGAGGATGCTGTGCCCGCGCCCGTTGCCAGGCGTCGCAGCGGGTGCCTCAACGGGCGTGATGTCCGACGGTGTGTCGAGAACAGCGACTTCGTCGTAGGCGCGGCTGGCCGCCGCCAGGTTCGCACCGACGAAACCGAGATGCTCCAGTGCGGCCTCGACCTCGTCGAACGGGAGATCCAGCATCTTGCCGACAGCGCCGACGAGCGCGGTATTGACGATGGGCACGCTGCGCGTGCCGAGCTTGTTGTCGCGGGCGATGCGGGTTGCATCCACGGTCGCGAGACGGTAGCGCGGGAACTGGCTCACGAACTCGCCCGGCGATTCGGGCGTGTTGATGAGTATCCAGCCGCCGCCCTTCAGCCCGGCCGCGATGTCGGGGCCGACCAGGGTCGGATCGAGCACGATCACGTGATCGGGCGTATAGATCAGGTTGCGATTCGTGATGGTCTCGGAGGAGTAGCGGCAGAACGCCTGGATTGGCGCGCCGGAACGTTCGGCTGCATACAGTCCAAAGGCCTGCACCGACAGGCCCTGAAGGAACCGCGACGTGGCAATCAACTTGGCGAGGGTCACCCCACCCTGACCACCGCGGCCATGAATCCTTATTTCGATCATTGGATGGCTGCGCGAGGTCTGCTTAGCCCATCAAATATATCGGTGATTGGTGGCAAAACGTATAGGTAGAACCCGTGGCGCGCGGCTTGTGTCGCCGGGTCCGAGAAGCGGATAGTGAGACCGAGGTCTCAGACAACATAATGCATTGACTTTATGTTGGGTGGCCGCCTGGACGCCTGGATGGATACCATGCTCCTTAAGCAGATGCTCGTAGCACCAACGACGTCATCGGAATTGCTGGTTTACGACGCGTTCCAGTCGTTCGATCGTGAGTCCCTGGTCAAGGAAGTCATTGGCCTGGCGAACGCGCGTGTCGACGGACCGAGAAATATCCTGTTCGGCGTCAATCCCGGCGGCGTCAACGGCAAGAAGATCGTCGGCATACCCGATAACGCAGTCGGCGACCTGAAGCGAGCCCATCGGCTGGTTTCGAGCCTTGTCGAACCCCTGCTCGATCTTGCCTTCGTCTTCGACCGGATCGACGGCAAGCTCGTCGGCGCACTGGAAATCGACGGCTGTGAGTTTGGTCCGTACTTCCTCGCACAGGACCTGTCTGACGAACTGCGCCGGGGTGCCTGCTGGCAACGTGAAGGTCGCGAACTGGTCGAGATAGACCGGCGCGAGATTTTGAATGGTCACACCCAGGTCAGCGAGGAGGTCGTACCCGTTGAATTGCCGGATAGTGTTCCGCTATCCGTCGGGTTCAACGATGATCCTGACTGCGAGTTCATCGAAGTCACCGTTCCCGATTCCTCCAATCCACCGTTTGCCGAGGAAGGTGCCGGCGGCGAGACCACGAAATCGAAGAACGTCGCGCAGGCCCTGAAGGACACGATGAAATTGACCACGCGGATGCTCAAGATTGCCAGGACGGACGAGGCTGCCGATGCCGCATCCGGCGACGCGGACGACGCCGGCAGAGAAATTGCCGAAGCGGCCAGGAAGCACTATTTCTACGAAGAGTGCGCGGTACACGTCGATCTCTGCATCCGCAATGAAGGCGACATGGACATCGATGACCTTGCTGTGGAGCTGGGTTTACCGCGTCTGCCTGGTCTCGATGTTGCGGATCGCATTTACACGAGCCCGTTCGACAAACGATCCGCCGCCGAGGTCAGCAAGCTCGATTATCCGGACGTGGAACACCGGGACGATGCGATCTTTGCCCGGACGACGATCGAATCGATATCGGCAAACAGCACGCAACCGCTGTTCGGCACGTCGCTGCGTTTCGCAGTCGCGACTGAAGCGCTCGGCAAGAAACTCGCATTACGCTACGTGCTTCGAGCAACAGACGGACGAAGGCTTTGTGAAGGCCGGGTAAAGATGCGAATTCGCGGAGTCACATGAGGCCCACCGGCTGAAGACCCGGCACCGAGCGGACCGACGTCCGCAAGAAATCGACGCAGCGACGTATCCGCGCCGGCAGCAACACGGCAGGCGACCACACCGCGTTCATGGGCATTGACGGCATGCTGTAACCGGGAAGCACTTCGACGCTCTTGCCAGCGTCGATCGATGCCTGGAATGCCCATCGTGGTCCCGCATGCACTCCGAACCCGGCCTCGACGGCTTCCACGATTGCGTGAATCGCATTCACCGTGACGCGACCGCGACGCTTGACCTCGTGGACGGTGCCGTCGGGCCCACGCAACCTGAGCGGGGCGTTGCGGTTGGACGGCACGAAGAATACGTGGTCATGCTGCGCGAGGTCTCCGGGCTTCGTGGGCATCCCGTTTCGCTCGAGGTAGTCCGGCGAGGCCACGAGGACGCGGGGCACGTCAGCCAGCTTGCTTGCTTTGAGCGAGGAGTCCGGCAGCCGCCCGATCCGCACCGCGAGGTCGATGCCCTCGGCGCGCAAGTCCACGAACTGGCTCGACAACGTCAGCTGGACGTCGACCGCCGGGTTCTCGGCGGCAAACTCGAGGAGCCAGCGCGCCACGAAACGGTCGCCGAACCCGATCGGCGCATTGACCTTGAGCAGACCCTTGGGCAGCTCGGCGTCGCCGGCGACGTCACTTTCGACGGCGGAAATCTGTGCCAGCAGGCTGCGCATCTGCTCGTAGTAGCGCATCCCCGCCGGTGTTGCCCGCGCCCGCCCGTGAGCGCGGTCGAGCAGGCGGGTGTTGAGTCGCTTTTCGAGCCGCGTGAGCATCCGCGAGACACTCGACGGTTCGACGCCCGCCTCCAGTGCGGCGGCGCGAATCGAGCCGAGCTCGACGACGCGCTGGAACCACTCGATATCGCGATACGGGCTGCTCAACGGTCACTCATCCAGTATATGTTGCGTATGGCGCAACATCAGTTTGTCTTTTTTACGTCTATTAAGCTCATTGCGCAACAGCTAGGCTCCTGCTCGACATCAACCACCCATCCACGGAGCAGATCTATGACCCGGTCACTGAACGAAAAAATCGCCCTTGTTACCGGCGGCAGCCGCAATATCGGCCGCGAAACCGCCCTCCGTCTCGCGGCCTCGGGCGCGGACGTCATCATCAGTTATCGACAGAACCGGGCGGCCGCGGAGTCGGCCGTTGCCGAAATGGCAGAACTCGGCGTCCGCGCCGCGGCAATCCAGGCAGACTTCACCGGCACGGCCGGGCTCGACGCCTTTGTCGGCGATGTCGCCGCCAGGCTCGCCGATTGGGGGCGGGATTCATTCGACATGCTCGTCAACAATGCCGGAGCGCTCAGACGCGGCCTGTTCGAAGCCGTTTCCGAGGACGACCTCGACTTCATCTTCGAGACGAACTACAAGAGCGTCTTTTTCCTCACCCAGAAACTCGCGCCGCGGCTCGCAGACAATGGCCGCATCGTCAACCTGGGCTCGGGAACCGCTCGCATTGCCTTCGGACCGCTCGTCGCTTACGGCCCGCTCAAAGCCGCGTTGACCAGCCTGACGCTATACCTGGCAAGCTACTTCGGCGGCCGAGGCATCACGGTCAACACGATTGCGCCGGGCGGTCTCGACGACGATTTCAATGCGGACCTGTTCGAGGAAATGCCCCAGGCCCGGGATTACATCCGCGGCAACACGGCGCTCGGCCGGATTGGCTTGCCTGGCGACGTCGCCGGCGCCATCGAGTTCCTGTGCAGGCCCGAGGCCGGTTTCATCAGCGGCGCAACGATCAATGTCGACGGCGGCTACCACTTGTAGCCGCCGGATCCCGTCTTTTTTGCCAAACCGTGATCGGGTTCCGCAGCCAGATGTGACGGGCGTCACACTTCTGTACAGCAGACCTCTGATTATGTTCCGCGTAACGAGGTTCCGAGCCGGCCCGCGCATAGATTTTGCTTCAGACCGGAATCAGAGGTGCAAGGATGCAAACCACTACGCTTGGCGTCATCAGAAACCCTGTCATCGTCCTCGCGATCTGCTGCACCGTCGGCACCTCGCTCGCCCATGCGGGACCCCGCGAACAGGCAAAGCGTATTCACGATCGACTGGTAGGTGTCCCTGCAAGTAACGCCGTACTGGATTCAATGGCCGACAAGATCGGCAACGGCAACGCAATGGACGCGGCGTTTGAGGCAATGGAAAACCCGGTGTTCTACAACACCACTGTCAGGGAATTCGCGACGCCATGGAGCAATCGCGAGCAATCGTTGTTCGCCGACATGAACGACTTTAATGCGACGGTGATCGGCATGGTGCGTGACGATGTTCCGTTTGACCAGGTGTTGTACGAGGACATCGTCTACGTCGGCACACCGAACGCTACGGATGTCCCGCATTCGCACACGGACAACGACCACTACCTCGATCTGCAGCTCAATCGCGTCGACTTGAGCGATCCGGCCAATCTCGCACGGCAGCGGCAGTCGGATCTGCCGAACTCGCCGATTGCTGCGAGTGAGACGGCCGGTGTAATGACGACACGCGGCTTTTCCCAGGCGTTCCTTGTGGCAGGCACGAACCGCGCCGCCATCCGATTCGCGACGCTCAATTTCCTCTGCATGGACATGGAGGATTTCCGGGATCTCACGGCGCACCCGGATCGAATTCGTCAGGACGTGTCGCGTTCACCGGGTGGCGACAGCAGCATTTTTCTCAACGACTGTCTCAGCTGCCACGCCGGCTTGGACGGCCTGGCGGGGGCGTTGGCCCATTACGACTTCGACGAGGACGCGCAGCAACTCGTGTACACGGCTGATTCGGTTCAACCGAAGTTTCTGAACGATGCCGGCGCGTTTCGCTTCGGTTACGCGACGACAGATGACTCGTGGATCAACTACTGGCGCACCGGGCCAAACGAACACGTGGGCTGGAACGGCCCCGGCTCCGGCGCCGGTACGGGCGCCAGGAGCCTCGGCATGGAGCTCTCACAAACGCGTCAGTTCGCCAGGTGCCAGGTCAAAAAGGCGTTCGAGAAAGTCTGTTACCGCAAGCCGAACGGCGCCGCCGACGAACAGGCCGTCGAGACGATTGCGACGAGCTTCGAATCAAATAATCGCAGCATGAAACGGGTCTTCGCCGAGACAGCGCTGCACTGCATGGGCGATTGACAAGGAGATGACCGTGACTGCAAAAGAACTGATACTGACGCGCGCGGTGTTCATCATTCTCCTGGCGATCACGATCGCGGGTTGCGTCAGGAGCGAGGAAGCGCTGACCGATGCAGGCGGTGACACCGGCGGCACGCCAACCGATCCACCGGGCGCGCCACCGCCGACCCCGACACCTCCTCCGACACCGACACCACCGCCGCCGCCGCCGCCGCCGCCGGAGACAGAACAGACCGCTTTCGAGGCGACGCTCTATCCGTTGCTTGTCGATCCGGCCAACTTCTGCGCCGGGTGCCATGGAGCCGCGCAGGAGCCGACGTTTGCCGCAGCCGACGCGACGGTGGCTTACAACGCAATCATTGGACAGCAGAAGGTCAATCTGCCCAATCCTGAGTTGTCGCGCGTGTATCTGCGCCCGAAAGACGATCGTCACAATTGCGGGGGCGACGCGAGTTGCGACCAGATTGCCGCGGCTTTCCTGGCAGCGATCCAGGATTGGGCCGGTCGGACGGCGGCCGGTGGCCCACCACCCTCCGGGCAGCCGGTTGTCAGCGCAATGACGGACTTCAGTCAGACGATCGACGGTGGGTCTGCCAGGGTTGACGAAAATGCGATTGCCCTGTTCACGTTTGCCGAAGGCGCTGGCGACGTCACGCTGGATACCAGCGGTGTGGGCGCCCCCATCACGCTGCAACTCGAGGGCACGCAGTGGGTCGACGGCGGCGGGTTGCTCAACGTATCGGGCAAGGCACAGGCGAGCGAAGCCGACAGTCGCAAGTTGTTCGAGATGATCTCCGCAGCCGGAGAATACTCGGTCGAAGCCTGGGTCATCCCTGACAATACGGCACAGGACGGGCCGGCGCGCATCGTCAGCTACTCACAGGACACGGCGGTTCGCAATTTCACGCTGGGTCAGAACGCCATTTACTACCAGCTGCGTAATCGAACAGTGGGAACGGGCGTAAACGGCACGCCAGCCGTCGAGGCCCTGGATCCGCAGGTGAGCACGAACCTGCAACACGTTGTCGCAACATACGATGCCGAGACGGGCCGCAAGGTATACGTCGACGGACAATTGAGCATCGAAGAGAACGTTGCTGGCGACACACTCGACTGGCTGGACAATCAGCTGTTGGTGCTCGGCAACGAGGTCAGCAACGATCGGCTCTGGCAAGGCGTTTTCAAACTCGTCGCCATTCACGACAAAGCGTTGAACGGTGCGGAAGTACAGCAGAACTTCGACGCCGGTACGGGCAACATCGTGACCATGCGCTTCGATGTGTCGGCCGTGGTCGGCCAGGCCGCGTACATCGATTTCCAGGCGGCACAGATCGACGCCTCTGGCTACCTGTTCGCGCGTCCCGTCTTCGTCAGCGACGCGACGGGCGTAGCGATCAGGAACATTCGCATCGGTGTCAACGGCGCCATACCGGTCGCTGCGCAAGCGTTCCGTCGCATCGACACGATCGTCAATGCGACGGGAACCGAGTTATCGCCGCTGGGCTCTGTCATTCCGGTAGCAATCGGCGTCGAACAGGACCGGTTCCATCTCGAGTTCGAGATGCTGGCCGGGCAGATGGGAACGGCGGAAGCGATTGCTCCGTCGAGCCCGCCGCTACCGACGCCGGACGTGATGGAGTCGGAGCGTGGCCTGCGGACTTTTGCACAAATCAACGACACGATGTCGTCACTCACAGGCATCGACGCGAACCTGAACACGGTGTTGTCGAGTTACACCGAGCTGCAAGGCTCGTTGCCGGTCACCACGGACCTGATGAGCTTCGCCGCCGCGCAGCAGATCGCAATTCAGCGACTCGCAGTCAGCTACTGCGGCGCGGTTGTGAGCGACGGACCGACCTGCGATGCCTTCTTCGGCAGTTGCGCCATAGACGCCGCCGGCAAAGACGAGGTGGCGACGGTGCTTTACGACCGTTTCATCGGTGCGAATCTCGCCAACCAGCCCGATATGGCCGACGTTACCAGCGAGATCGTCAGCGTCATCGACGATCTCGAGTGTGCCAACGGCTGTAACGGTGCAACCGCCGAGCTTGCGCTGCAGGCGAGCTGCGCCGCCGTACTGTCCAGCGCGGCAGTGACCGTGAACTGAGAGCTATTGATGAGGAACCAGCAATGACCACCTTCAGAGATCGACAGCGGCGCAGAGAACGAGAGCGGCGGCGCCTCGAGCGGCGCATACAGGAATCCTGCAAGAAAAGCGGTCACGGCGTACCGACGACTCGCCGGGCGTTTCTCAACCAGGGATTGATCGGCGGCGTCGCGACGGTATTCCTGCCCAGCCTGGCAACGCTGCTGGCACGCGAAGCACAGGCGCAGGCAGCGACCTGCGTCGTGGACAACGGCGGTTTGCTCGGTGCGGGCAAGATTCCGTTCCTGGCCATCGACCAGGGCGGCGGTGCCAATATCGCGGGATCGAACGTGATGGTCGGTGGCGCAGCGGGCCAGGAAGACTTCCTCGACGCCGACGGTTACGCCAGGCTGGGACTGCCGCAGGCCATCATCCCGCAAAACGTCGGCGTCGACCGCTCGTTCGGACTTGCGATGCACCCGAACAGCGCGCTGTTGCGCGGCATGCTCGACAAGACCGGAGTTGCAACGCGCATGAATACAAACGGATGTGTGATTCCGGCACGTTCGGAAAACGACACCGGCAACAACCCGCACAATCCGGTCTACGGTATCGCGAGAGCTGGCGCGAACGGTGAGTTCGCCGCCACGATCGGTACGAGAAACTCCGAATCCGGCGGTAAGTCGCGCGCGCCCGGGTCGATGATCCAGGCCGAGTTGCGGCCCGTCAAAGTGAGCAATCGCAATGAAGCGATTGGACTGGGCGGCGGCGACGATGACGGCTTTCCTGGTGGTCGCGTCGCCGCTGCCAGTGCCGTCATCAGTGCGCTGAAGCTGGGCAAGATCGACGAGCAACAAGCCACGAAAGAACTGCTTCAGTGCGGCTACGACAAGTCGGCAGCGACCTTCAATACCGTGGTGACACCGCAAGATCTCGACCCTGAAGCGGATCCGATCCTGCAATCGATCTTCCCGAACGGACAACTGGACGACGGCAACTACCGCAAAGCCGCCGCGGCAATGAAAGTCGTCGTCAACGGCTATGGCGGGGCAGGCACCATCGAATACGGTGGCCGCGACTACCACCAGGACCCCCGACCGGAAACCGACGGGAAGGACTTCGTCGTGGGACAGGTCATTGGCGCATCGCTGGAGTATGCGGCGCAGCTGCAAAAGCCGCTCATGATTTACTGCTTCAGCGACGGTGCCGTGTCCGCCAGCAGCCGGGAAGAAGATGACGGTAATGGCACAACGAAATTTCGTTGGCAATCCGACAATTCGCAGACCGCCGCAAGCATCATCCTCGTCTACAACCCCAACGGCCAAGCGGTCCTCAGAAACGGCGCGGCATCGCAGCAGCTTGGCTATTTTCGCGCGAGCGGCAATGTAGAAACATCGTCGAGCCCGTTCGCCAACAGCGTTACCGCGCTGGCCGAGATGGTCGTGCTGAACTATCTCGGCTTGCACGGTGAAGAAGCGATGTTCGGCGCCGTACTCGACAACCCCGGACTCGGTACAGGGGCAGCTGTAGCACCCTATATTGCTTTTGAAGCGATCGTTTAGTGGCTAGCCAGCCGAGCGCTGAACCCTTCGTTGGTGACGACGCCAGCGGGCATGATTCGCCGGGTCTCGCGGCGCTGGGCGGTATCTTCGCGTGTCCGTCCTGCAGGTCCACGGAGATTGACTGTTCGGAGCGCCGTCACACGTGGACGTGCGGCCAATGCAACCTGCACTTTCCGATTTTCGATTGCGGCAATGTGCAAATACCATGGCTGTTCGACGAGCCGACGACTACACGGCTGGAATGGAAAGCGCGTTATCACGGCCTTCTTCATCAGAACTCGCTGCAACTTGAGCGATAGCGAAAAGCGCGAAGCGCGACGAACTCCAACAAGTTGCGCCGCGATCGCGTCGCACGAATGCTGCAGGCGACGGAGCAACACCGTCGACAGGTGAGCAACATTCTCACGCCGCTGGATCTGGACGGCATCGACTGGCCTGCCGATGCCGCCGGTTTGCTGCACGGGAAGTTGCCGTATTCGCAGGGGTTGTCGAGGTACCTCGACTAGGTGTTCCGTGATTGGGCATGGGCTAACGGCGATTAAGTTGCGCTGCTTGCTGCTGTAGAAGGTGTCCTTGGTGCAAGGCCGGAAACGAAATTAGGTTCTGTCCTTACGCTGGGCGCGGGCGCGTGCCGATTGCCTTACGATATTCACAGGCGTTACGCACCGACACGATCGGTTGTCGTT